>Ga0315906_10005357_pt1 | contig 16180 bp, 20 predicted proteins | sample LakEriMetagenome_4_FD_203526 | JGI IMG/M metagenome (GOLD analysis project Ga0315906, IMG submission 203526) | Freshwater fungal communities from buoy surface, Lake Erie, Ohio, United States - Buoy 2 MA122 | ecosystem: Environmental > Aquatic > Freshwater > Lake > Lake biofilm | place: USA...
TACTTGAAGTAAAGAACTGTGTCAAGATGGAACTATCAGCGTGGTTAAAAGAACTAGAAGTAGAAATGATTAACGACAAAGCTGATACAGGTGTAGTGATTCATAAGAAAAAAGGAACACAAGATGTTGGACTATGGTATGCAACCATGCCAGTAAACATCTGGTTTAAACTAATAGAAGAAGCAGGATACTAATGGATGTACCACCTATTGCTGCAATCATAGAGCATTATGGTGGCAGACTAAGAAGAGACTACGGTAGTTGGCAAAAGATTAAATGCCCTTTCCATAGTGATAGTCACGCATCAGCAGGTGTATCAGTAACAGACAACATCTTTGTATGTCACGGCTGTGGAATTAAAGGCAATGCATTTAACGTAATCAAACTACATGAAGGAGTAAAATACAATGAAGCTATCAAGATCGCAGAAGGTATTACTGGAGAAAGCTACAAATCATTACGAGCAACACCTACCATTGGCAGAAGAATATCTAGCACAACGAGGAATAAGTCTAGAGATAGCGGAAAAGATTCGATTAGGAGTCGTCGCTGATCCACTGCCTGGACAAGAACAATTTATAAATAGATTAGCTATCCCTTACATTACGCCAACAGGCGTAGTTGATATAAGGTTTAGATCAATGGGACCAGAAGAACCTAAGTACATGGGTATGGCAGGAACTTCAACCAGACTATACAATGTAAATGCCCTGCATGTAGCAGGTAATTTTATTGCAGTATGTGAAGGAGAAATAGATGCTATCACTCTTAGTTATTCTTGCGGTATTCCTGCTGTGGGTGTGCCTGGAGCTAATGCTTGGAAACGGCACTACGGACGCTTACTGGCAGACTTTGAGACTATCTATGTGTTTGCTGATGGTGATCAGCCTGGCTCTGATTTTGCAAAGAGTTTAAGTAAAGAGTTTAATAGTGTTATCATTATGCAGATGCCAGATGGTGAGGATGTTAACTCAATGTACTTACGCAATGGATCTGGTTACTTCACAGAAAAGATTGCAGCATGAGTACTAAGCAAGACTTAAAAGAATTAGAAGAACATGAATTAAAACTAAAGGAGTACAACGATGCAAGAGTTCAGCGAGCAAGAGATCAATCACATCTTCCAAGCCCTGATAAACATGGGACTGGAAGTAACCAACGTGAAGTACTCGAACGGATTGACGCTTACGTTAAAGCGACCAGTGCTAAAGTGAAACCACCATTAGAGTTTGAAGCCGCAGTCATAGCCCGCAAAGCTATTGATCTGTTAATTAAAAAGCATGAAGACTATGGACCAACTAACATCTCTGATGCTCCAGGTGGACCATTGAACGGACTAAGTGTAAGACTGCACGACAAGGTAGCAAGACTAAATCATTTACTATCTAATGATAAAGAACCAAAGAACGAAGCTATTGAAGATACATTCATTGACATCCTTAACTATGCCTTAATTGCTTTACTAGTAATTGAAGGCAAGTGGGATAATACTAAGTAGGTACATATGAAAACAGTTGTAGTGATTCCAGATATGCAAGTTCCTTACCATGATCCACGATCAGTACGTGCAGTACAAAACTTTGTAAGTGACTACCAACCAGATGAACTCTTCTGTGTTGGTGATGAAGCAGATAGTCCTGAACCATCACGATGGAACAAAGGATTAGCTGGTGAGTATGAAGGTACATTGCAAGCAGGTCTAGATCGTACTGCTGCTATTATGAAAGAGTTTAAAAACAAACTAGGCGATAAGCCTTTCCACACAATGAGGAGTAACCACGGTGACAGAGTCGAACATTATGTTAAAAGATACGCTCCCGCCCTTGCAAGTCTGCGGGAATTGGAATACTCCAAGCTTTTACATTACAGCGAAAACGAAATTACCTATCACGATAAACTATGGGAGTTTACGCCAGGATGGGTACTGGCACATGGAGATGAAGGCAACATCTCAAGGCAAGCTGGCGGCACGGCTCTGGCTTTGGCTCGCAAGATTGGGTCTTCAGTTGTCTGTGGGCATACGCATCGAGCGGGAATTCAACATGAGCACCAAGGTTACAACGGCAAGATTCACAGTCGTCTCTACGGAGTTGAAGTCGGACACCTTATGGATCTTAGCCAAGCGTCATATCTAAATACTGGTAGTGCTAACTGGCAACAGGCATTTACTATTCTCTACATACGTAGAGGTAACGTAACTCCTGTTGTTGTTCCTATCAATGGACGATCTTTTGTAGTCGAGGGTAAGACGTATGAGTTCTAATGGAATTGTTTATGAGATGTACCATGCCATGGTCAAGCAGATTGGTTCAGAGTTTAAACGTAAATACGCAATGGTTGAACGTGAAGACATTGAACAAGAACTGTGGCTATGGTTTGCTGAACATCCAAACAAAATAGAAGAATGGTTAGCTCTACCTAATCAGAAAGATAGAGATAAACTATTCGCTAGATCACTACGTAATTCAGCATTAGACTATTGCATCAAAGAAAAAGCACATAAGTCTGGTTACAATGCAGAAGATAACTTCTGGTACAACAAGCAGTTCATTAAGCTTATGATTCCTGCTGTACTTAGTGATGACTGGACTAAGTTTAATAACACACTAAGTAACATGGGTCGTACCAGTAAAGCACTAGCAGAGTCAGGTGACTTTATGGCATTTAGTTCTGATGTCAAAGTTGCTTTCGATAAACTAAATGACAGAGAGAAATCATTAGTTCATTTATTTTATGGTGAGCAAGTAGACGGTGCTGAACTACAAGAACGAGTAGATGCTGACAAGTCACAAAAAGCAGTGATGATGGAAGCTAACAGAGCAGTCAACAAAATGGTCAAGATACTTGGTGGTAATCCACCAGTAAAAGATGAAGACTACCTAAGTAATACATAAAAAAATAACCCCTCTTAGGGTGGTAGGTACTAAGTTCATACTCTACTACCCCAGAGGGGATTATAATTTATTATCTATTAAATTTTCTTAGCTTTAATCTGACGACCATCAAGTACTATAGGTGCAGCACCGTTATGCCACACCCAAAAACCAATAGGCATCTTAGGGTTACAGTCAATAGTATGTGACCAGTGAGAATGGTAAGTAGAACCAGCCCAACCAGATGTGTTCTTGTCATCGTGACCAGTCTCATCTAACTGATCTGTACCTGGGTAACGACATAGACGACCACGTAGTACATCTCCAGCACCAGCGGGATACTCAACACGCAGTACTACAGTCCATTCCCATACACCAGTTTCAGGAACTACAAATTTATCTTTACCTTGAAACTTTACATAAGTCCAAGTCTTAGGTGGAATAGATTGCTTTGCTTTACCTGATTCATCTTTAAATAAAATACCACTCATAGTGCTAATACTCCCTTTGGGTCTAAGTCTTTGCTTGTGCTCCAGCGAGGTCCATTTCTGAGCTCTACGTGAAGATGGGGACCTGATGAGTTACCTGTATTACCAGATTTTCCGATGACCTGATTTTTGGAAACCTTATCGCCTGGCTTGACCAGCGACTTGCTTAAGTGAGCATAGATAAAGAATGTTCCATCAGGCAAGGCTTCCACAATTTGTACGCCATATGATTTTCCCCAGTTAGCATTAGCAACTACGCCATCAGCAACTGCAAGAACTTCTGTACCTACTGGCACTGCAAAGTCACAGCCCGTGTGGTAACCTTTTGACCACATCTTCCCACGGCGTTTATATTCGCACGTGATCTTTCCATCTTTGATTGGCAAAGCCATTAGTCTTCATCCTCTTCTCTTAGTGGTATAGTTACTAGCCACAGAATAAAACCAACCATGATTAAAACTCCTGTAACTTTCTTTGCACTGCCATCCAACGTAAAGTAAGCAATACCGAGTCCGACTAAGGTGTATGTCTCAGCCGTAATTTCTTTAAAGTACTTCTTGATCTTGTTAAACAATTACTTAAGTCTCCTGACTTGAGCTAGTTGACCTACGATTACTGCAGCCACTACGACACCTTGAGATTCTTCTCTTTCTTCTGGTGTCATGTCACTTCCGATAGCCATAATTGCCTCAGCAGCAGCTGCAATCTGTACAATTCCAGGTACATTTTCTAGGTAGGTTGGTAGTTGGATACTAACCTCTTCTAAAAACTGCTCTGTGTCGCTTACAGGGGCAGCAATCGCTATTGTAGGCTCTGGTTCTGGGGTTTCTTCAGGGACTATTTCAGGGGTTGGAGCTTCTATAGGAGTAGGGGAAGGGTCAGGCTCAACTTCTACAACTTCTTCCACAGATTCTGATGGAATAGGAGTTGGCTCTGGTTCAGGTGTAACACTAGGGGTTACTACTGGGACTGGTTCTATGATAGGCTCAGGGGATGGTGATTCACTTTGAGTAGGTTCAGGTATTGGCGTTGGCTCTGGGTCCAAACTTGGTACAACACTTGGGACTGGCTCAGGTTCTACAGTCTCCGTAGGTTCTGGCGTAGGTTCAATAACGACAGGAGTGGGTGACGGAGCAATACCGTTGTAGTATCTGAGTGGACTATCTACTGGTAGTTCATCACTAACGTACGTTGTGTATGGTCCAGCATATCCACCCTCACACCATAGCCTTGGTATTTCACCACGACCATTAAAGAATTGATTACTGTTATCCCATCCAACTTGATACGTACGCTCTTCACCCTGCTCGTTAGCACAGATGATTGTAGTCATTGCTGATTCAGCGAAGGCACCAGTTGGACTGAACACCATTAACGAACCTACAATAAAAGAAACAATCCCTAACTGGATTTTTCTTTTCAATTGTTACTTAGACTTCTTCTCGTTAGCTTTAGCAAATGAGTCATTGATTTCTTTATCATCAAGTCTACCATCACCAAGGTAGCCACGAGCTAAAGATTCAGATACAACTGCAACACCCATGATTGCTGCTAGTGCAGCAGACTTCCAAGTATCAATACCCAGTAGTGCACCAGCACCAAGGGTACCCATAACGGATGCAATAACTACAGCTACCATGCGACCTGAGATGTCTTTGATTTGCTTCTTACTCATTTATAGTTTCCTAACTGTTACTAGTAATGTGCCACCAAAGCCACTACTATTTTTATCTGGAGAAGATTCATTACTAAATCTAACTTCTTCAATTACGCCATTATATTTTTCACCAGTACGGTAGTCAGTTACATTAACAAACTTACCTGTCTCTTCAATAGCTTCAATGCGCTGGATATATTCCATAGCACGACCATCGTAGCCAAAGATAGAGTTGTATCTATCCATCTCATTGTCATAACAAGATAGTGGATACTGATACAAACGTTGACGACGTGTAGCTGGCACTGCCTTAATCTGGTAAGCCTCAAGTACTGGTAGTTCTTGGTCATCTGTTACGTTGTTAAATACAAACTTAAGGGATATGTATTCTTGCTTGTTTTCAAGAGTACTAGTCATAAGTACATCTTGATTACTTAGACCCTCGGACAAGATAGCCAGTGAACTTGTAGTTCCATTCTTGTCAATGGTGTACACGGTAACGTTGTCACCTTGACCAGTTGTGCACTGTACGTTTAGGTAACGGAAGAACTTAGGTTCAACCGTACCGTAACGAATCTTACCTGTTTGTAACCAACCACTTGAACGCTTAAGTGAACTATGTTCAACTTGAAGTTCACCAGTTCCATCTTCCTGAACAACCATAACTAAACGATTGTTTAAGTTATATACTTCAGTTGCTTCTGAACTTGATGGTTGTAAGTTTGTCTGATACTCAAGATCGTATGCGTATGCAAAAGTTCCATCATTAAATGATTGAGTTAAGTCAATACGAATTAGTATGGCATTTGTGTAAGCACCAGCATCTGCTTTAGTCGCAGCGTAAATGTATGTACCACGTTCAGTAAATCCATTAACTGGATAAGAAGTTTCAACTAACAAAGGACCAAGAATTAAATCACCATCAGTACCAATTGAACAAATTCTTACTCCCCTATTGGTTCCAACAACTAAGTATCCTAAGTAGAAGTGAATTGCTTTAACTAACTCACCATCAGGAAGGGTAACACTTACAGTTGAACTAGATACGTCTGGAAGTAACGTTCCATTATTTGTGGATGTTGGCGTACCATCAAAAGGTATCTTCCAAATCTCACCGCTATTACCAGCATTTCCTGAAGCGTAAATGTGTGTTTGTCCACCAGCAATGTCATTCCAAACAAAGGTAGAATCAAGGTGAGTTCTGGAGTCATATTGTTTGCCAACAGGTAGTGCCCCACTGTGTGCGTTAGTGTTTCCTTGACTGTCATCCAAAAGATTTAGTACATGATTTTCACCAAAGAAAATAAATCCTTTAGCATACTTAACAAATGCATTTGTAGTAGCACTATGTCTAGCAAATACCACATCAGAATCTAATGTACCAACAGTTCCTCTATGTATAGCACCAGTGCAAGTAGCGTAGTATTTTCCACCAGATGTTGTTACTGAGGTAAATGGGAAATCAGAACCACTATGTCCCTGTGGGTATGAAGTTGCTGTGTGGACATAGTTTGCAGTTGTAGCGGCAGAGTTATCATTAAGGGTAATTCTTTTTAGTACACCATTAGCATCACCAGATACAAGTACATCAGTACCAGCATTGTTGCCAGTAGCAGCATTGATTCCAGCAGCACCTGTGTACGCATGAAATACATCTGGAAGTAATGTAGCTTCTCCAATAGTCCATACATCTATACCGCGACTATCAGCAAACCTATGCGTTACATGCTCCAAGTCTGTGCCTGGTTCATAGAATGAAATACCGCTACCATTATGCCAAGATGTTTGTGAACGTAGCCACCAACCAGTAAGCGATTGCTCGCCAGGTTCTGGACTGTTATCAAACTGATCCTTCTTGTATGGAGCAGTCTCACGACGATATGGATTCTGATTATTAACAGCAACAATAAATGGTAGATCATCAATAACAATATCGTAAGCTATATCAGTTAAATTAAATGTTGCTTCTGTTGATGTAACAGCAAGGTCAATCGGGACATCTTCTGTAATGTCATAAGTAGGCACTTATGCTCCTTAGAATTTAATAATGTAATTGACTACGATGTATGGTTGCAAGTTATTGTGCGCCAATCCGCCACCAGTTGTACCAACCGATGGTTGAGAATCACCAATACCATTGGCTGTAACACCACTACTTCCACTGCCATAATCATTGCCTGAATCAAATACAATTTGACCACTATGATTATGAGCTGGTATTTGTGTTACGTCAAGAGTTACTTCTTTTACTCCACCAGTTTCAGCAAGTGCATCAAACTCTACTTGAGTTGAGTCAAGTCCAACAGGAACTTTACCCTTTAGGTTAGGAACATTAAATGTAGTTGTAGTGTCACCTGCACCATAAGTTGTACCAATTACACCAAATAGCGTTGCATACGTAGTACGTGATATTGCTTGCCCATCACATAAAAAGTAACCACCAGGTATATTGTTACTAGCACCAGCATAAGGAACAATTACACCAGCAGGTACTGCAACAGTAATAGCAGCACTTAACGCATTTAATTGAGTTTGAATAGAAGAAGTAACACCATCTACATAGCTAAGTTCAGTAGATGTTATAGTTCCTACTGAAGTTGTTGATGGTAGTACTACTGTTCCAGTAAATGTAGGACTAACACTAGGTGCTTTAGCATCTATTTGTGTTTGAATGCTAGATGTAACTCCATCAACATAATTAAGTTCAGCAGTAGATGCAAGTACACCATCCATAATATTAAGTTCTGCTGTGCTTGCAGTAATACCATCAAGTACATTTAACTCTGTTGATGTAGCAGTAAGAGTAACATTCTCATTAATTTTTGGTGTAGTTAATGTTTTGTTAGTAAGAGTTTGTGTGTTTGTTGTACCAACTACAGCTCCTGTAGCACCATGAACAGCAGTAGCATCAATGTGGTTCTGTGCATCTTGCAAGTCACGACCAGTAATCATGTGCTTTACTATCTGCCCAGCAGTGTGTGTCTGTGCAGTAGTGCCATCCTGAGCACGAGTAACCTTTAAAGTTGGTGCAGATACACCAGACTGGTCTGCATCAACAGTAATAATTTCTTCAATTGCCGTGTCTGGGTTAAGTACTAAAGTATACGGTGGACTAGGAAGATTAGTTATGTTGTCAAGAGTAATCTGAGTAGCAATGTTAGATACGTTACCTGCTAATGCTTTCTCAGATGCAATGGAAGAGTAATTGCGTGCCATGATTTACCTATCTTGTAAAGTGGATTCTAGTTGGGTTACGATCAGTTAACTTTCGACTTTCTTCAGCAAGTCTCTTGTCATATAATGCAAGTAGATACTTAGCAGTGTTAGTACCAGCACCATAAGAACGACCAGCAATTTGTGACTGTTGATCAGACTCAGCAGAACCAAAGGTCAAACGACCTGGATCTACGAATGAAGCTAGCCGCGCTGAAGCACCAAGAACAATTACATCCTTACAAGATTGCGGTAAGCCAGTAACAATTTCAAAATCATCATCATTATTATCCATTACAACTGGAGCAGAAGTGTAAAATATTTGTACAGTTCTTCCAGGTTCTATGCCAGAGTATAAGCTAATACTATTTTTAGAATTAAAAGCACTAGTGTTAGCCATAGGATCAACACGCCAACCACGAACAGGAAGCCATTCTTTAGATGGACCAGTAGTTTGAAAAGATACTCCAAGTACAGTTTCTACTTCATCTGGTAAAGCATACGTTGATCTAGCTGTTGAGTAAGAAAATGTATGAGTATCAGTAGCATATAGATCTGGAAACACAGCTTGAATAGTATCGTTAATAGCTTCTTTAATATCAACAGATGGGAAGGTAGGAGATACAATTACACGTGTACCAACTGCATGACTAGAAGCAGTTGTACCATTGTAACCACGACCATAAGGAGGAATACTAAGTACACCAGTATTGCGGTCATATGAATCTACATAAATAAGTTCGTCATCAATTTGAATAATACCAGTTGAGATATTAGTAGCAGAAGCAACAGTAATACTAGTAGCCGTTGTATTAACGGCAGCAGTAAGGTGTGTCTGACGATCTTGACGCAGTGTAAAACCTGCTAACTTGCGTGATACTTCATCAGTCATTTGACCAAATGTAGCCATTAGTTACCCTTCATTAGTTCATCACGAATTTTCATAAGAAGCTTTCCAAGTTTGTTTTGTCCCTTGCCATTTACTTGACCCCAGAAAGTATCTCCCCAAGTGTTACCTTCAATTAAATCTGCAAAACCAGTATCAACTAACTTCTGTTTTAATTCTGGATTTTGTTGGAACTTTGCACGAAGTCCAGCTTCCATTACTTCTTCACGTATTTTATTCCAATTACTTCTAAGAGTTACTGTTTTACCAATTTTCTTTGCTTCTCCTGCTGTCTTAGCAGCAAGAATTTTTGCACGTTCAGTTGTATTAGTAGTCTTCATTGCTTGGAAAAAATGCTCAACAGTTGGATAAGTTTCATCGCCAAATTTAAAAGAAGATTCACTCATATTAGAAAGAAAAGAACTTTCTCCTCTAAAAGAATTAATTGGTTTTAAATCACCGCTATTATAAATATCTTTTAATTCAGAAAAATCTGATTCATGTGCTTGTTCAAAACTAGTTTCTTTAAGTAATTGATTATGTTTTGTCCAGTCATTATTATTTAATGCATCTAATTCAGATTCATAAAGTTCATCAACATTATCTTCAGTTAATCTAACAGTAGATGTACTTTTAGATGTTGATTTAGAAGAAAGTGGTTTTATATTATTTACATTCCATGGATCAAACTGTTGCATGTATTCTTGAATAGCACTTCGACCAGATTCTTTAAGCTCACTTGCCGTACCTATGCCAGCAAAGTTTTTAAATTTAGGTGGAATACTATCTAGTTCGTCCCATTCTTTAGACTTTGGATTATATTTAAACCACTTAGATGCATTCTGTTCAAAAACAAATACTGGTTTATCTAAAATAATTCCCATTTCAACAGCCCAAGGAGTACCCCTGCCACCTACAGTAACTCGTGTTTCATCAGCAATTTTTGTCCACCCACTTGCAACGGCAAGAACTGCATCTGAGTCTTTAACTTGGTAAGCATTTCTATGCACAAGTTTTCCACCAGCAGATGATGTACCTGCTCGCTTACCTAAAACGCTACCTGCATCATTAACAAGTTTTGTTTGTTGACGTAATTGTTCTTCAGTTAAATCATTTCTAACTTCAAGTGCTGGTCGTTTACCAACAAAACCAGAAGCAGTACCAAGAGATTCATGTCCCTTAAAACTATGAGCCATAGTCTTTATGCCTACTAAATCAGCAGCTTCAGCCCATGCAGTATCAGCACCTTTAGCACCACCTGAGTGGACAGTAACATCTGAAACACTAGATATGGTTGATGTAGCTGGAGACACATCATCTACAGTTGTAGGTAATCCAGAATCTTTTTCCATTTTTTTAATTCTGTCTGCTAAAGTTTTACCTTCTTGCTTAAGCTTGTTACGTTTTTCAAAATCTTTAGCTGGAGTATTAGACCATTGTTCACGAAGTTTTTCTAAATCTTTTTTGGATTGATCTAAATTAAACCTTGTAGTTTTAGGTGCAGTCTTAGATGCTTCTTTTAAATCAAGTTTATTTAATTTATTGTACAACTCTCCAGCTTGTACACGTTCTTCTTCTGTTAATTTTTTGCGAAGAGATTTAAATTCAGTATCGTATTTATCTATTTTATATTGTATCTCTGGTCGCTTTTCTTTTGGCAAAGAATTTTTCTTACGACCTAATTTATCTAATTGATTTTGTAACCACGCAGCACGATCAACACGTGGAGATATGCTAAGTTCAGATGGAAGTGCAGTTCTTTCGGTCATGCTACTTTCAAATTCAAGTTCACCAGTCTTGCGATTAATAACAGTAACTTTGCCAGCTTCTTCTGGAAGTGTTAATGTTTCTGGAAGTTCAGCATTAACTTTATCTACAACTGCTTGTTCTTCTGGTGTTAACTTTTGTTTTGGGGCTGGTTTTATATCATCTTGTTTTAGTTTTGTTCTAGCTTCAAAACGATCTTCAGCAATTTCTTTTGCGGTCTTATCGGATCCAGTACCGTAGTATTTAGATTCTTGTTTTGTTGTCCAACCAAATTCATCTGCGTCACTAAATTGTCTAAATGGAGCAGGACCTGATTCAAATGTATCTAGTGGTGGCTTCTCAGGAACAAAACCAGTTTCTGGTTCTGGCTCTGTAATCTTTTTAAAGCGAGCTTCGCTCATAGGTCTAGTTGGATTCTCAGCTAAAGACAATCCAGTATCACGAATAGACTTAGCTTCTTCTGCGGTACGTAAAGCTACCTTCTTTGCTACTTCTGACACGGCTTCATTAGCAGCAACTTTTTCAGCATCAACAATAACTTTACCTAAAGCTTTACTACTAAATGTAAGTAGTTTTGCTGGAGGAATAAAAAATGTAGCAGCAGTAATACCTACATTAAGAGCATCGCCCCATGTTCCTTTGCCACTAGCAATTTTTTCTATTGACTTAACACCAAATAAAAAGTCAGCAACTTCCCATGCTACGCCTTTAGATTCCTCAACAATGTGAGTACCACGATACTCATCTGTTGGTGGTGTTATTCGGTTAGCCATTTATTTTTTCTTTCGAGTAGCTGCCATGTTGTCAATTAAATTTGGATAAGGTCGTCCAGCTTTTTTAGCACGAGCTTTAGCTTTAGCCTTTTGTTCTGGTGTTAATGCTTTAGATTTCTTTTTAGGATTTGGTTTATCCCATACTTGTTTCTTTACCATTTAACTTTATCTGCCCAGTATGCTGCTGACATTTTACCTTTAGCAATATTTTTAGCGTGACGGGCTTTAAACGAAGCCTGTCTTGCGGTAGGTTGTCTATCACCCGTCACACCTTGTTGTCCAAAGCGGATAGTTTTAACCTGTGTACCAACTTTAGCTACAACTACGTGTGACTTTTTTGGGTGGCTAGGTGTACGCTTTGGCTTGTTATAGCCAGAAACACCTGCACGTGCTAAACGTGGGTCCTTCTTTGCTACCATAATTTTTTACTTCATTCCTTTTTTGTACATTTTCATCATCATTGCTTTCTTATCTTCTTTTTTAGCAACGACTTTCTTTGCAACTTTCTTAGCTACTGCTTTTTTTACTGGTTTCATAGCCATGTTACTTACCCTTCTTGGTTGACTTAGGCATAGCAGGAACTGCTGGCACCTTCGGCATGTTGTAGTTTACTTTGTCAATACCTTTGTAAGAGCCTGGCATTGTAGGCATTTCGTGATCGTAGTTAACGTGATTACATCCACATGAAGCACACATGGTTATCTCCTTTATAAAGCAGAACCAAATGCGTGTCCTGTTTTGTTACTTACATCTACTGCTTTCTGAATCTGTGCAGTAGAAGTTCCGTCTGGTTGTATACCCTGAGCGCGAGCATCACGGTAAGCTTTAAGTTCGTTGTTCCATTTCTTGTTGGTCCAACCATTGTTAACTAGATTACCGTTAGCATCACCAGTTGACATCTGTATGTTAGAAGCTCTTAGACAATCTCCCCAAGAGTCATGGTCTTGAGTAGGACATCCAGTTCTACAAGCCATTCTTATAATCCTTTACAGTCTGAGTCATAATAAACTCATAGTTCTTAATCAAACGCTCTTCAGTAGGATTTAGATCAACTGCTTTGCGTGCGTATCTTTTAGCAGAACCCTTCTTGCCTAAGTTCCAACATGCGATAGATAACAAGTCATACATTCTCCAAGGCATTGACTGATCAGCTACATAGTGATTGTAAGATTCATTAGATAGTTCAGTTACTTTCATTGCTGCTTGATAGCAATGATTCCACATCTTACGTTCATAGTAATAGAATGCCATAGGCATCCAAGCTTCTAGATCTAATGGTGCTTCTTCAACATTGCGTTGATACCAGTAAAGACCTTCACGATCATTACCTAACTTGCAGTAGGCTTCACCCATACCACGCCAAGTCTGAGCACGTTCAACATTCCATCCTGGAATATCTTCTAGCTTCTTACCTACATCAATAAGTTCTTGCCACATACCCTTAAAGTAATACTCACGGGCTAAGTAAACAATCATTCGATGATCCGTAGGATCTTCTTGATGTCCTAGTTCTAGTAGTGACAGATAGTTACTACGAGGTTTATCGTTATCAGGTTGATGAGATACTAGTGACTCTACTATAATAAGTTTATCTAAACTTTTATCAATAGGTTCTATAACTTCGTGGCAAGGATACCGCCACTTGTAATTATGTCTAGCATGAATACGATTATTGTTAGCCCAGATGTTACCTGTGTCCCACATAACCCAAGCTCTACCAGTGTCAGGCTTCCAGCCTTTACGCAGTAGATCAAAGAAGTTAGGATCAGGAACTTCATCCATGTCCAAGGAAACACAAATGTCTACGTCAGATGGTACTAAATCTAGTGCCATATTTCGTGCCACATCAAACCTAAAGTCGCTTAGCGTGGCTCTGTGGGCTTCTATGCCGTACTGTAGGAGTAGGTCATAAGTGTTATCTTCTGATCCTGTATCTAGGACAATTCGGACATCAGCACCTTTAGTTACTTCTGCCCATTGTTTAACATGTTTAGCTTCATTTTTAGCTATAGCGTATACCGCTATCTTCATGTACCTAAAGCCTTTTCTAATCTTTCTAGATCTTGGTAATAGCTATCTCGTATGTACTCACCAAATGCGTGCCTATCCTTTTGGGTAATAGCAGCAGTGTTACTTTCGTATGTCTCATCCTTTGGTGCTTTACCATTCATCCAATGTAGATGTTCCATGTTTACATCTCTAAAGTAATGCAGTGAATTTATTGACTCACCCATTAACTTCCAGAAATCATCTGCATAAGAGTGGAATAAAGTAGGTGGGCACCAGAACCCTAGTATCTTAGTAATGTTAGTAGATATCATTATCTTGGTAGGAAGTAACTGTCCTTGGATACCATCATTGCCGTATGATAATCCATAACCAATACGCTTGATTGGTTCGTATAAGATTTTATCCCAACCATCTGTTTGTACCAGACAGTCATCATCTATACCAGTAATAGTTTCATACTTGTCTAGGTACTGTGGTACAATAGTGTTGAACTTACCATTGACACCATGGTGACTATCAACTACGTGAGTAGTTACACCATCTATCTCAGGGTATAAGTCCTTCTGGTCTTCGTTGATAATCAGAGCAAAGTCAGATATTTTGCTGACTTTTTTAAGTGCATCAAATGCACGTACCGCATTGGCTGGTCTTGACCGAGAGCCAATAATAACAAGATTAGTATTAACCATGCTATTATCCTAGCACACTATGGACGTAGTGAGGATTTATTAATAGCTACACCCTTACAACAGTCTGCGTATGATTCACAGTCCTGTGTTGGGCAACCTGTTCTACAAGCCATTACCATTTTCCTATCGGACAAGTTGCTAATTCAAGCTTTACTTTTTGATTCATAATACATCCACACTCTTTACATATTCCAGCAATTAAAGAAGGACAATTGTAACAAATAGAGAGTCTATCAGTAGCAATTTCATCTATACTTCTTGGATACTTATTTTTATTTAATAGATGCCATGGCTTACTTGTCATTTTTATTTTCTTACCATCTTTGATCTGGACAAGTAGCGTGAGGATTAGTGTGTAAAGTTTTACCTGGACAACTACATTTAGAACAAGTTGTAGTTTCTGGAACCCAGAATGGACACTCAAGACAAATAAGTACACGGCTTTCAATGGTTATTGAGTTCTTGTAATATGGTTCTATTTCCCACTTAAAAGTATCTTCATTCCAAAAGTATGGAAGTGGTTGCCATTCTACTGGTTCTGGTAATGGAGCTTCCCATTTTCCAGTTTCTAAATTTAATGTCCAAGATGCATAGGGCTTATCAGTAAGAAACATATCCAACTCTTGGTCGTATTTCATTCCTGCATTAGCGTAATTTCCACGTATATTCCCATTAAAAGAAGTACGCAAGCAACGCTTGCCATATTCTTCAGAGTAATACTCTTCAGGACTTTTGCCGTCTATAAGATTGTTTTCATCTTCTCCAACAAATACCTGTACAACAATATTGTTTTCATCAAGTAGTGCATAATGAGCCATAATTAAGTTACCAAATTTCCGTTAGCCGTAAATGTATGATAAGTATATCCACCTGATGAAGTGATTGTACCACCAGTTCCTTTTTGTGCACCAGTATAACGAACTATAACAATACCAGAACCACCAGTAGCATTACCACCAGCACCATTACCAGTATTAGCAGTACCATTAGAAGCACCAGTACAGTTATTCATTCCACGTCCACCAGAGGCATAAGTAGTTCCAAGTGATTTCCAGTTAAAACCACCTCCACCATTTCCGTGGGTAGAACATCCAGCAGCACTACTGCCACCTCCAGTGGCACCACCGCCGCCGCCTCCTGCAGCACAACAAGCGGTACAAAAAGCACCACCTCCACCGCCGTGACCATTTCCAGAAGTTCCACCAGTAATACCTGATGAACTATTTCCACCAACTGCAGTGTATCCAAATGCGGTACTAGAACCACCCGTAGCCTGGTAAGCACCAGCACCTATAGTAATTGGATATGTTTGAGCTAAACCAATGGTAATACTTAAATCTCTAGTTTGACCACTACCGCCACCGCCAGAGTAACAGCCGTCACCACTACCACCGCCACCGCCTCCAACTATTAAAAGTTCAGCAGCAAAAGCAGTAGATGAAAGTTGATCCCAAGCTTTACTTCCTTTTGGAGTTCCCTGAGCAATGGTTGATTTACTTACTTGACGTACAGCCATTAGGCAATCTCCGTACCATAAATTCCAAATGATAGGTTAGCACTTAATGCGTAAACAGTAACTACATCTGTTGCTTCTAAAGTTAATCCAATAGTTAAAACAGTTGTATCATTAGCGGCAATAGCAATGTCATATGCTAAGTAGTGCTGGTTTGCTAAAGTAGCACCTGCAGGACGAACAGAAATTCGGTAAGAACTAGCACTAGCACCACGATTAGCCACAGTAATAGTTGAAACTACTGCTTGCTTACCAGCACCTACGGTGTAGATATCTGTAGAGGTTGTAGCGGAAGGTGCGCTTTGTGCAAG
>Ga0315906_10005359_pt1 | contig 16174 bp, 12 predicted proteins | sample LakEriMetagenome_4_FD_203526 | JGI IMG/M metagenome (GOLD analysis project Ga0315906, IMG submission 203526) | Freshwater fungal communities from buoy surface, Lake Erie, Ohio, United States - Buoy 2 MA122 | ecosystem: Environmental > Aquatic > Freshwater > Lake > Lake biofilm | place: USA...
TACGTCACCGCTGGCCAGCAATTGGTCGACGGGCCGCTGGTCCCCCACGACATCCTCGACGTTTCGGGTGAGGAAGAAGTGCAGCGTTACCTGCTGCAGGAAGTTCAGCAGGTCTACCGCAGCCAGCGGGTGGAGATCAACGACAAGCACATTGAAGTGATCGTGGCTCGCATGCTCCGCAAGGTGAAGGTTGAGAAGCCTGGTGACACCAATCTCCTCGCCGGGATGGTGCTCGATCGCTTTGATTTGCGTCGCGTCAACGAGGAACTGGAGAAGTGCCTGAAGATCACTGACGCGGGCGACAGTTCGTTCGAGAAGGGCGCAATTGTCCTCAAGTCGCACATTGAGGAAGAGAACGCCAAGATCGAGGCTGCTGGTGGAAAGATTGCCAAGGGGACCAAGCCCAAGTCGGCAGAGTCCAAGGCCCAGTTGCTCGGGATCACCAAGGCGTCGGTACAAAGCAGCAGCTTCATCTCGGCGGCCAGCTTCCAGGAGACGACGAAAGTCTTGACTGAGGCGGCGTTGGCTGGCAAGGTCGATCACTTGGTCGGGCTGAAGGAGAACGTCATCCTCGGGCACTTGATTCCGGCTGGAACGGGCTTCCGTACCTTCCAAGACTCCGAAATTCAGTACAACCTCGAGGCGATGCGGCAGATTTCGGCGGCTCCCAGCCAAACCCTGGAAGCAAGCTTCCCCTTGCTGGAATCGGGCAGCGGTTCAGCCAACACGGCGACTGCCGACCTCGATTTCGGAGCGGATGCGGCGGCCTCCAGCCACTTTGTTTCGGAGGAGGAGGTGCAGGAACTGGAAGGGGAACTCGACGCGGGCGGCGAGGAGTCAGACCAATAACTTTCCAGTTTTCGCAGGATTTGCCGGTGGGCAGGCCCCGCTTGCCCTCTGGCAGCCTCAAGTTTGGCGAAAAATTGGCGAATTTGGCCTTTTTTTCGTTTTGAGTTGACGATTGAGTAAAAACCATTACCTTTATGGATTCGCTCCCGGGCGGGGGCGGATCTTTAGCTTGGAAAAAGTGACGACAGCATGCCCACGATTAATCAGTTGATCCGGAAAAAACGCCGCGATAAGCGGGTCTTCTCCAAGAGCCCCGTGCTCGACAAGTGCGCCTTCAAGCAAGGAGTCTGCTTGCAAGTGCGGACCATGACCCCGAAGAAGCCGAACTCGGCTCTCCGGAAGATCGCCCGTGTGCGGTTGTCTAACGGCAAGGAAGTGACTGTTTACATTCCCGGTGAAGGTCACAATCTTCAAGAACACTCGATCGTCCTCGTTCGCGGTGGTCGTGTTCGGGACCTGCCAGGCGTGCGGTACCACATCATTCGTGGCACCCGCGACACGCTCGGTGTCGAAAAGCGGCGTCAAGCTCGCAGCAAGTACGGCTCCAAGCGGCCTGCGGCCGGCAAGGCAGCTGCTCCGGCCAAGGGCGGGAAGAAGTAGTAAAGCGAAGCCGGCTTGAGCCGATCGGTTTGACCCGATCGCTGGCGTTGAGCCGAAGGTTTTTTAGCGGAATCATTCAGCCATTCAAAAGTGGTCCAACGAGCTGGGCAATCAGTTCAGTGGGGCCCGGGCAATCGAAAGTTCATCGGAATCATATGGGACGTATCACAGCCAGTCGTTCGCATCTCAAGCCCGACCCGAAGTACGGTTCGGAATTGGCCGGTAAATTCATCAACTGCATGATGTGGAGCGGCAAAAAGGCCGTCGCGCAACGGATTTTTTACGATGCGCTCGACGAAATTAAATCCCGCCTGCCGGACCGCGAACCGATCGAGGTCTTTCTGCAAGCGGTGGAAAACGTAAAGCCTCACATCGAAGTTCGCAGCAAGCGGGTCGGTGGCGCCTCGTATCAGGTTCCGATGCAGGTCAATCGCCAACGACAACAGTCGCTTGCCATCCGCTGGTTGCTGATGGCCGTTCGCGAAAAGAAGGGGCGTCCCACGGCATTGAAGCTGGCCGACGAACTGGTGGCCGCTTACAACCGCGAAGGCGTCGCAGTGACCCGTCGCGAAAATACCCACCGCATGGCCGAAGCCAACAAGGCGTTTGCCCATTTCGCGTGGTAGGCAACCAAAACAGACTCAACCGTTTTGTCGAATGACAAGACGGTTTTTTTATGCGCTGAGCTTTTTTCGAGCTGAGCTTTTTTCGAGCTGAGCTTTTGGCTGGTCGTGTTCTGAAGGCCGGAGCGCCGGCAGCCCAACGGTGAATGCATGTCGCGAAAAATTCAAAACCTGAGAAATATCGGCATCATCGCTCACATCGATGCCGGCAAAACGACCGTGACCGAGCGGATGCTGTTCCTCAGCGGAGCCAAGCATCGCGTGGGTATGGTCGACAAGGGAACCACGACCACCGATGACGATCCCGAGGAACAGGAACGCGGCATTACGATCTACGCGGCCTGCGTGACCTTCGATTGGAAGGATATCCACGTCAACCTGCTCGACACGCCGGGGCACGTGGACTTTACCGCTGAAGTCGAGCGGAGTCTGCGAGTCCTCGACGGAGCGGTGGTCGTCTTCAGTGCGCGCGAAGGGGTCGAGGCCCAAAGTGAGACCGTGTGGCGACAAGCCAACAAATATCAGGTCCCGCGAATTGCCTTCATCAACAAGCTTGACCGGGAGGGGGCTGAATTCGAGCGGGTACTGGGTGAGATTCGCCAGCGGCTCAACGGAAATCCCGTTCCGATCACCATTCCGGTCGGCGAGGGACCGGCTCATACCGCCAATCCGTTTCGCGGCGTGATCGACCTGATCGGGATGCGGATGCTGACTTACGCCGACGAGGGCCGCACGATTACCGAGCATCCGATCCCTGAGGATTGGCAGGATGTCGCCGAGTTCAATCGGGCCCAATTGCTGGAGACTCTCTATGAGTTCAGCGATGAGATGACCGAACTCGCTTTGGCGGAGCAGCCGATTCCCGAGGACCTCGTTCGCCGCACGATTCGCCAGGCAACCTTGGCTCGGCAAATTCAGCCCGTGATTTGCGGCTCGGCCCTGCACGGAATTGGGGTTCAGGGAGTTTTGGATGCGGTCCAGGCTTATTTGCCGAGCCCAATTGATCGTCCGCCAGTTCAAGGAAGCGACCCAGACAAGCCGGACAAGCTTGAGATTCGCAAGCCAGACGCCAAGGAACCGTTTTGTGGCTTGGTCTTCAAGATTCTGCCGGCGAAGACGGGGGATTTTTACTGGGTGCGGGTTTACTCCGGCGAACTGAAACAAAATACGCGCGCTTTCTGCCCCAGCAATGGCAAGAAGGAGAACATCGCGCAGCTCTGGCAGATTCATGCGACACGCAAGGAAAAAGACGGACAAATCGAAGCGGTCGGGCCAGGCGAAATTGTCGGAGTGATTGGGCCTCGGGAGGCCGTGACCGGCGATACGCTGTGCGAAGCCAAGGCTCCAATTCTGCTGGAGAAAATCGAGTTTCCGCAGACCGTGATCGAGATGGCGATCGAACCCGAAACGACCGCTGACCGGAAGAAACTGGCCGAAGTCCTCGAGATGCTCAAACGTCAGGACCCGACCTTCCGCGCTCAGGAGAACTCGGAAACCGGTCAGACGCTGATCGCGGGGATGGGCGAACTGCACTTGGAGGTGATTCGCAACCGTCTGCTCCGAGACTTCAATCTGAATGTCAAAGTCCACAAGCCCCGGGTGTCTTACCGCGAGACGATCAGCCGCCAGGTGGAGGTGACAGGCGAGTGCCATCGCCTGGTCAATGGGCAGCAGTTGTTTGCGAAACTGACGCTGAAGGTCGAGCCCAATCCAAACAGCGACCAGCAATTGCAGATATTCAATCGCTTGCCACCAGAGCTTTTGACCCCGGAATGGCACCAAGCGGTCATGGATGAGTTGCGGGCCCGGGGCCAGGGCGGCGGTCCGATCGGCAGCTTCCCGCTGACCAAGATTCGGGTCACGATCACCGGTGCCGAGGTCAACGAACAGACCACGCCAATCGCGATGACAATTGCCGCCGCACAGGCTTTCGAGCAGGCGCTGACATCGGCAGACCCAGTCCTGTTGGAACCGGTCATGAAATTGACCATCACGACACCGGACGACTTCTACGGCGAATTTGTCGGGGACATTGCCCAGCGTCGCGGCAGGATTTCCAAGACCGAGTCGTTCAATGGGATCACGGTCATCGAGTCGCAGACACCGCTGGCCGAGTTGTTCGGGTATTCCAATGCGATGCGCAGCCTCAGCCAAGGCCGGGCGGGAAGCTCCATGGAGCCGTTTGCTTACGAGGTCGCTCCCGCCGAAGTGGCTCAGGGATTTGCGATGTGACCGCCGAGTCAGGAGCTGGGGCCTAGGCTTGTTTCCCGAAGCGGGCGATGTTCGGTCGCAAGCGAACGCCAACGCAGCCGAACGAGTGCTCCCAAGGAAGCCGTCTGGGAGGCCGGTTGGAGTTTGAGCTCTGCGTTCAGGCCCGTCAGATTGGCAGGCTAATTCCGGGAACCGCAGGGCAGAGCGGGGCCGCCAAACAACTGTCCGCTGTTGTTAACGCCCGTGAATTGGCGGGAATTGAGCCGTTTTGCCCCGGTGATTGCAGGAATTCCCCGGTCGGCCGATAATTCGGAACGTCACTTGCGATGCTCAGTGGTCGCTCACAGCAAGTTGGCAGTTTGGCTGCTGGCCGGATGTGAGCCCGGCAGTGATTCAACGACGAGATTCATCCCCGCAGCGGGGAGACAAACGAATTGGGAGAAAGTGAAATGGCTTTGGAGTTTAACAGCTCGAATTTCCAGTCCGAAGTGTTGCAGGCCAATGGCCCCGTGTTGGTCGATTTCTGGGCAGCTTGGTGTGGCCCCTGCAAGCGAATCGGACCCGTGATTGACGAGTTGGCTCGTGAAAACAGCGACCTGAAGATTGGCAAAGTCGACGTCGACTCCAATCAGGACTTGGCGATGCGCTACAACGTCCAGAGCATCCCGTTCATCGCCGTGTTCAAGGATGGGAAAGTGGTGGACTCGGTCTTGGGTGCGGTTCCCAAGAGCCAACTCCAGGCGATGCTCGACCGGCACCGCGGCGCGATTGCCTGATTCGGCCGCGGCAGATTTGGTTCAGCGTTGCAGGCTGTAGTCTTGCCGTGCCGTCAGTCTGGACAGAATAACAAGTTCAGTGGAGAGGGCGAGTGATTACTCGTCCTCTCCTTTTTTTGTTGGGCTACAGAAGCACGAACCAATTTGGACAGCGCTGTGCAGTTTTGAGTTTTCTTGGGTCCGCGGTCCTGCCGAGGGAGCGGCTTGCGAACCCTCGTTTACCACAACCTCTTGGCATCCGGGTCGCGGGCATACTGCCGCCGCAGCATCGAGTCGGGTTCGGCTTGCAGGCTGAGCCGGTAGGGGAGGGCGGCGAGCACGCCGGCGAGAAAGCCTCCGACGTGCGCCAGGTAGGCCACGCCGCCGCTTTCCACGGACGTGGAGGCAATCGAGCCGACGGTGCTGAACAGTTGCATCACGATCCACATCCCCAGCACGACCAGCGCGGGGACCGCGACGATGTGGTAAAGGAAGACGGCGTTGACGCGGTTGCGAGGAAAGAGCACGAGGTAGGCGCCCATCACGCCGGCGATGGCGCCGGAGGCGCCGAGGTTGGGGATTATGCTTTCGGGGATCAGCAGCACTTGGGCGATGCTCCCGACCAGACCGGCGGCGAGATAGAAAATCAGAAACCAGAGATGCCCGAAGCGGTGCTCGACATTGTTGCCGAAGATCCACAGGTAGAGCATGTTCCCGGCGAGGTGACCGATGCCGCCATGCATGAACATCGAACTGAGCAGTGTCAGCCAGATAATCGGCGGCCCGGGAGCTTGCGGAATCTCGACCGTCCCTTCCCCGGGAATCGAAACCGATTGCGGCGTCGTGATGTCCACTCCCGTGGTGATCTCTTTGGGAATCACGCTCCAGCCATACGTGAAGTCCGGATTGGAGACTTGGACAAGAAACAGCAGAATGTTGAGGGCGAGCAAAGTCCAGGTAACCCAGGCGGGCGAGTCAATATGCCGGTCGTCATCGCTGATCGGAAAGAACATTTGAGATCTCGGAAGTGAGCGGGGGCGTGGTCTGCCCCCATGGAGTTGAGGTCCAATTGATGGGGCGCAGCGGTTTTCGTTCTGTCTGCCATTCTACACGGCCCCGGCAAAATGGCTCGGGCAAAATGGATGGAGCCGACCGGGGACTCCGGGGGCACATATTCCGGCAGCAAACCAGGGAGTTGAGCAAGGCTTGAAAAAGTGATGGGCCTGCACCAAAGGGCATCACTTGGAGTTGAAGGGGAACTGGGCGACATAGATTCGAGCCGGTTCGTCGGACCAAATGACAGCCCTTCCGGCATCCGCGGCAAACACGATATCGCAATTCCGATTGCAATCATCGTGCAGCAGTTCGGAGTACTTCTCATTCCGGTTGGCCAGTTTCGTAAACTCCAGTTCGCTGGAGTTGATTCGAACCAGCCATTGGCCGTCGGGCGTCACGTGCACCAAGTCAGCAGCGTCGATTGGGAATTCGAGAATACGGCCAGAGGTGACCTCCATGACGATCGCCGTAGCCTTGTTTTCGGAAACTTGGTCTTCGGAAATTTGCTTGGCAACGAGATACCTTCCGCCGTAGGAGAATCGCAGTTGTCGCCAGTTCTCCGGAATCGGCATGGCTTGAATCAGTGTTCCCGAATCAGTATCGATCAGGGAGAGCCGCAACTCCTGAGCCACCAACAAATGCCCTCCTTTGGCAGAAAGGGTCATGTCGTGAAGTTGCGTTGGATAGAGCACATCCTTCCAGCGCTGGGATGGTGTATTGAAGCCCTCTGCGACACGGACGATTTCCAGAGTATTCGCTCCGCCGTCATACAAGACGACTTTCGTTGCGTCTCCTGCGACGGTCAGCCAATTTGTTGTCGGCTGCAGTTCAATTGAGCCGAATCGGCGGAGTGTCGTCTTATCGGGGTTGGCAAACATCCGGAGTTCGAGCGGGTCCTTTTTCGCCGAGGGGCGCGACTTGAGAGCCTTTTCCATCGACTTTCTCATCGACTCGGGGACATCCCCCGGAAACATCGCATCGGCAGGTGGAGTTAGTCCCGGCAAAGGTGCCTTGCCCTTCATCAGTCGCTGATGTTGGGCGATTCCGGCGGAGGAACCGATCAGCAGCAAGTCGGCCTCGCTGGCGAAGTGAACGAAATCGTTGGCTGGCTTGTCGATACTCCGGTTGACAGAGTTGAATTTGCCGCCGCTCCAGACATGGGCCTCGGTACCCTCGCGGGAGGAGGTAATCAGCAGGTTCCCGCGCCGGGCCAAAGCCCATTTCGCGCCAACAAAGTCGTTGCGTTCCCGCTGAACGATTTTCGGAGGGCCGGAGTACTGCGCAGTGGCGGGTCCAGGGTTTCCGGCAAACAGCAGGATGAAGACTGAGGCGAGACCAGTTCGGTAGGCTTTGAACGGGAGCATGGATTGGTGTCCCAAGAAGGCAAGTTGAGTTGGCGTCGCGGTCCGAAAGTCGCGAGGAGGGGGAAGCGGCGTTTACTTGTCAGGATCGAATTGGTCGAGCGACTTGGTCAATTTGGTGTCTCGTCGCTTGACCTCTTCCGACAATTTTTTGAGTCGCTCGGCTTCCGCCTTTTCAGCGGCGATTCGGCGGGCCTCCGCCTCGGCTTTGGCTTTCGCTTCGAGTTCCCGTTGTCGTGCGGCTTCCGCGGCTTCTTCGGCTTTCATTTCAGCCTCGGTCATATAGCCGTAGGTCATCCGCAGTCGTCCCCGCTGACTGCGGCCTCCCAGGGCACTGGTGAAGTCGCCGCTCATGGTTGCCATTTTTGCGAAACCCGATTGGGGATCTAGTGTCGACTTGCCTTTGCCATTGACCACCAGTTGAGGCGCAGACTGGAGGGGGTCTGCGCCGATCAGGGCGAATTCAGTCGTCGAGTCGCGATCGCCTTCGAGTTTGCAGGCCTGAATCTTCATGACCAGCATTTCTTGAGGCACTTCGCTCGCTGGGCCGGGAGGGCGAGAAGGTGGGACGGGTAGCCCCCCGCCCGGTCGGCGAAAGCCAGGGGAAAAGACATCGGTGCCGAGCATTCCAAAGGGGTTGTCATCGGCTTGATTGCCCCGATTCGGAATGTTGACCGATACCATGGAGGCATCGATCGATTTCCAACTTGTCTGGGGTCCATCCGGATAACGGTCAAAACCGATGGTTCCGGCCCGGTTGAGAAACATCGGCAATGAGGGGGAATTCGAACTGAAGTACACCCTTCCCGAGCGGTCGATGACGACACGGCCCTGCTGCAGTGATTGCTTCGAACCATTGCCGTCCATTGCGCAGTCGAATGAGAGTACCATCAAGTCTTTGGGCTCGGGGCCTTTGGCCTTGTTGTTGACCCTGATCAGAAAAGCGCAGTTGGTGGCATCCTTGTAAGTCTTGACCACCCGAGGGTCGTTGACGTCTTTCCCGAAATGACTGGTTGCATACGGCGCTCGAGCCCGCTGCAGCATCCGGGCGACGACATCCACCGGAACTGCAAATGAAACATCCTGCGTCTGCTCCATGACCATGATCGAGTCGGCCACGCCGAAAAGTTCGCCATGGTCACCGACCACCGGTCCACCGCTGTTCCCGGGATTGACGGTTGCGTCGATTTGCAAACGGCGTTCATTCATTCGAATGTCGTCGCCGACAATCGTGCCGGTTGACATCTTGACTTTCTCCCCCAGCATGTCGCCGGCCAGCGGAAAGCCAATCGCCCGGCAAGTCACTCCCAATTCAGGCAATTCATCATTCAGGCCGATGATCTGCTTGAATTCATATTCAATTCGGACCAGAGCCAAGTCGTTTTGCGAATCGATTGCCACAACCTGACCGGGAATATCTCGGCCATTGATCACCACACTCAGCTGATGAGCGTCCTCGACGACATGAGCACAGGTCACCAACAGCCCATCGGGATGAATGGCAAACCCGGTTCCAGTCGAGTTCCCCGCCTCGTAATCCTCCTCCAGCGCACCGGCGTTGCTGTTCAGAAGCGTCTGCGGGTTTTCATCGACCAGCCGATAAACGGTGCGCCCCTTTGTTACCTGGGTTCCCGTCGGTGTAATCAACTCAACAGAAAAGCTGACGCCATAATCAACGTTGGGCTGGAGCCGGTACTGAAGACTTGCCGAAGCCGAATCCGAGAGGCGTTGCATTCCCGCTGATTTGAGTTGAGCTGGCAGTGGCCCGAGACCACCTTTTGAGGCCGCGTTAACCTGGGCGCGAAGCTGCTCCGCGGTCCCCGGTTTTTCAAAGGGGCTCGGTTTGCCGCTTGAGCTTGCCGCGTGATCCGAACCAAGGTTCTTCGGTGGAGCGGCGCTGGCATTGGCGGCTGCAGCGGGCTCGTCTTTGAATGGAGTAGTTGATTCCGCTGTGGAGGCGACCTCGTTGGCGACTTCCGCGCGTTGCTTCTCAGGTGCTGAGCGGAAGAGGAACCAGGCGGCTGCGCCTCCACCACCCAGCAGCAAAATGCCGAGCAAACCGCCGATAATCGCGCCGGTTGGTAAAGAGCTGTTCTGTTTTTGCTTTTTGAATTGGGCTGGATTGCGATAGGGGGGAACAGAGGGCATGGCTCGCTCGCGTGACGAACAGGCAAAAGGTAAGAGGGTACTTCCAATTGGGTAGAATACGGTTGGAGTTGACAGAAATCAACAATTTGAAGTGGAAGTCCGCCGAAAGACTTTGCGGCTTCGGCGGGGCATCAAAAAAAGCCCGATACCGGAAGGCGCGGATGAGCCAGGTTGGGTGGTGAGGGCTGGGCTACTGCGGGCGATTAGGCTCAAAACTGGCCGCAGCCCCGGCCGCGAAATTTCAGTAGCCTCAGCGGTTCAGATGGCCAGCGGTTCAGATATCCAGCAGTGCCAGATTGGGAGCGAGCTGTTCCACTTGCCGGGCCATGTACTTCTTGACTTGGGCTGTTTCTTTGAGCTTCAGGGCGGACTGCAGGATCTGCTCTGATTCGGCGATGGTGACCTGGCTGGCCAGTTGCTTAATCGAGGGAATGAAGGCGGGGCTCATGCTGAACCGCCGCAGGCCCATCCCCAGAAGCAGGAGAAACGCCTTGGGATGTCCAGCCATTTCACCGCAGAGCGTGACCGGAACGTTGGCCCGATTGCAGGCGCCAATCACGTTATGCAGCAGGGTCAGGACTGGTGGGGCGAGCGGTTCGCAAAGGTGGCTGACCTTGGGATTGTCGCGATCGGCCGCCATCAGGTATTGGACCAGGTCATTCGAGCCGATGGAAACGAAGTCGACCAGTTCCAGCATGTTGTCGATGGAGATTGCCGCAGCGGGGACTTCGAGCATCATCCCCAGGGGAATCTCTCGCACTTTCAGCTTTTGGGCCAAAAGGGCCTTGTAGGCTTTGCGGACAAAGGCTCGCAGCTTCCGAATCTCTTCCACGGTGGTCACCATCGGGAACATGATTCGGACATTGCCGTTGGGAAAGTCGGCTGCGGCGCGGAGGATCGCCCGGATTTGAGTGTTGAAGAACTCGGGATGCTCAAACGAAATTCGAATGCTTCGCCAACCCATGAAAGGGTTTGCTTCCTGGTGGTCGTGACCGAGATAAGAGACCGTCTTGTCGCCGCCGATATCGAGTGTTCTGACGGTGACGTTGTGGTTGGGGCTGGAGTTGATAATCTCGCGATAGGTCCGGTACTGCTCGTCTTCGTCCGGCACATCGGAGTGGGTCAGGTACAGATACTCGGTCCGGTACAGCCCGACTCCCGAGGCGCCCATGGCGTGCGCCGCGGCAGCATCGTTGACACCGTTAATGTTGGCCTGCAGGCGCAGTTCCGTGCCATCGGCAGTGAGGGCGGGGAGGTCGCGATTTTCAGCGAGTTGATCTTTGAGGTGAAAAAATTCCCGTTCCAGCTTGCGGAAGGCCGCCAGGGTTTCGGGGTTCGGGTTGACCTCGACATGGCCATCGCGACCATCGACGACGATCGTGTCTCCCGTTTTGACCGCTCGGATGATTCCTTTCACCCCCGAGACTGCCGGGATGCCCCGGCTGCGGGCGATGATGGCCGCGTGACTGGTCTGACTGCCGGCCTGAGTCACGATGCCACGTACCTCGATTTCGCCCAGGGCCACGGCTTGGGACGGCAGAAGTTCATCGGCCACGACAATCAGGGGACCTTTGAGCGAGTTCTGGTCGAGCTTGGCCACGTCGAGCAGGTGGCTGCAGATTCTCACAATCACATCGCGGATGTCATCCAGACGTTGGCGGATGTATTCGTCGCGGGTTTTGGCAAACAGGGCGGTGTATTCGCCGAGAAGGCGGTGCAGAGCGGCGTCGGCCGTCAGTTGTTCCTGAACAATCCAGTTGCGGATCTTGTTGGTGAACGCTCCATCCCGCAGGATCTGCTGGTGAATCGCGAAAATGTTCGCCTGTTCGCGACCGACTTGGGCAGCAACCTTCTTCTCCAGGCTGCGGAGATCGGCCGCTGTCTTGTCGCGGGCCGTCTCGTAGCTGGCCAGTTCGGCGGTGATTTCGGAGCCTTCCAGCCGCTTGGTGTTGGGATTCACGAAAATCTCGCGAATCACGTAAGCGGTGCCGATGGCGACTCCGGGGGATACGGCGATTCCTTTGCGCATGGCCACAACTTTACCATGGAGCCGGGGGCTGAAATAGACCTTGAGCCACTCCCTGCAAATGGTGCCCGGAAGCGAATTCACCCTCCCGGTGCCTCCCAACGGCTGGGAAAAACGGGGCGCAAGCGGGGAAAGCTGTTGTTGAGGCAAAATGGGGCAAATGTTATAGTTAGCACTCCTAGAAACCTGAATGAGCGCCGAGTCTGTGGACTGAATGCCCGCAGCACGCGGTGATGTTGTTTGCCTGCGCGACTGAACATGCGATTTGCCCAGATTGACCGGATTTTGTCGTTGACCCCTGGTGACTCAGTCCGGGCAGTCAAGGGTCTCGCCCTGTCCGAGGAATACCTGCAGGACCATTTCCCCCGCTTCCCCGTGATGCCTGGGGTTTTGATGTTGGAGGCCATTTTTCAGGCGGCAGCCTGCCTTGTGCGGACGACAGACGAATTCAAGCACTCCATGGTCAGTTTGGTCGAGGCTCGGAACCTCAAATTCCAGGGCTTCGTGCAGCCTGGTGACCAGCTGGTCGTGACTGCCAAGTGGCACTCTGAGCAGGGCAGTCAGGTGAAGCTCAAGGTCGAAGGGACCATCGATGACCGAACCGCCGTTTCCGGTTGGATTCTGGTCGAAAAGTACAACTTGGCTGATCGAGGTGCGGCCAGCACGGCGACCGACCAGTATTTGGTTCGCGAGTTTAAGAGAAAATACCGTTTACTATTCAACCCATTGGTGTCGACCGCGCTGCCTTCGGCGAATCCCGCGACCGCCCCGGCGAACTGACCCGCAGCAAACCGGATTTTTGCACACTATCTGATTGTTAAAAACTGACCGTGTGATTGTTAAAAACTGACCATACGATTGATAAAAACTGACCATTGAAAAAGGAGTAAGAAGGGAATGCCCAATCAAGACGAAGTTTTCGCCAAAGTGCGGGAGGCGCTGGTAGACGCTCTGGGGGTGGACGATGACGAAGTACAACCCGGCGCGACTATGGTTGGCGATCTGGGCGCCGAGTCGATCGATTTTTTGGACATCATTTTCAAACTGGAGAAGGCCTTCGGTTTCCAGTTCAAGCGGGAAGACCTTTACCCTGAAGACATTCTGACGAATTCCCAATACGTCCAGGGCGGCCGAATGACGACCGATGGCCTGGCGGCGCTCAAGCAGCGAATGCCGTTTGCCGACTTGACCAAGTTTGAAAAGAACCCGGTTGTTCAGGAATTCAACAACCTGCTGACCGTTCAGGACTTGTGTAACTACGTCTCCATGAAGGTGGGTGGCTAGGGATTGCAAGCTTGCCGGCCTCGGGGGAACTCCAGGCCGCAGGCAGCGCGTTCAAGTCCCGTTGAGGGAAGACCCGCGTGCCGGACTTTGCGAGGACCAAACTCCTCTCCAAGGCGGGACCGACACGCAATCGAAGCTGAGGAGAGACTGTCGGCCCGGAAAAACCGAGTCGCGTCGGGGCAAGTTATGCGTTGGTTTTGGATCGACCGATTTACCGAGTTTGTCAGCGGCAAATATGCCCGGGCTGTGAAATGCGTCAGCCTCTCGGAGGAAGCAGTCGACGAGTACTGTCCCGGCTACCCCTGCCTGCCATCGTCCGTCGTGATCGAAGGCATGGCTCAAACAGGCGGACTGCTGATCGGGCAACTCAGCGATTTTCGGGAACGGGTGGTCTTGGCCAAAATCAGTCATTGCAAGTTCGCGGACGTTCCGCGTCCGGGGCAACGGCTCGACTTCCTTGCGGAAATCACGAACCTTCAGCCCAACGGGGCGTTCGTCAATGGTCGAATTGAGCGGGACGGCAAACTGTTTTGCGATATGGAATTGATGTTTGCGTTCCTGGACGATGACAAGTTTGCCAAAGTCGAGCAGTTTGAGCCGGCTGCTTTTTTGCGGATGCTGCGACTGCTCAAGCTGTTCGATGTGGCCGTGACGGAAACTGGTGAGCGAGTTCGAATTCCCGAGCACATGCTTGAGGCGGAGCAAATCCTGCTCGCATCGCCAATTCCCTGAGCTTGGTGAATCCCTCGCCACGATGGAAACGCCGAGCCAACTGCTGCGGCCGCGGAGTCAATCCGCCCGGCTGCTGATAACCTTGATGCGGTGTAACTCGGATAGGGTGTGACTCTGATACTCCAGTCAAACGAGTTCGCGTGCTGCAGCGCAGCCTGTGTAAAAGTGAATCAGTGAGAAAGGTCGGAAATTCATGAGACGTCGCGTAGTGGTCACAGGCGTCGGGGTGATTAACCCGATGGGCAATGACGTCGAAACAATGTGGGCCGGCTTGAAGCAGAGCAAGTCCGGAGTTGGCTACACCACGATTTTTGACGCGACCAATTTCCGCACCAGGATCTCTGCTGAAATCAAAAACTGGGATATCACCCAACAGGGCGAGAGCGCCGCCGTTTGGAAGCATCGCGGCCGACATACCCGCTTCGCAGCCGGAGCAGCGATTCAGGCGATCCGCAGTTCCGGGGTACTGGACAGCATTCAGGACCGGCGCCGGTTCGGCGTCTACCTTGGCAGCGGTGAAGGGAATCAGGACTTCCAGACCTTTGCCATGATGATGGCCGACTCGCTCGATGAGCAGGGCCAGCTCGATCTGGTGAAGTTCACTCGCCGCGGTTTGGAAACCCTCAACCCGCTGGCTGAGTTGGAACAGGAACCGAACATGCCCCCCGGGCACCTGGCAGCCATGTTTGACGCCCAAGGACCAAATGCCAACTGCCTCACGGCTTGCGCAGCCAGCAGCCAGGCGGTCGGCGAAGCGACTGAAATCATTCGTCGCGGCGAAGCGGATGTCATGCTTTCCGGAGGAACCCACAGCATGATTCATCCGTTTGGAGTGACCGGGTTCAACCTGCTCACGGCCCTTTCCGAAAACAATGAGAATCCGACGCGGGCCTCGCGACCGTTTGACCGACTTCGCGACGGATTCGTGCTGGGCGAAGGGGCCGCCATGGTCGTGCTCGAGGACCTCGAACACGCCAAACGCCGCGGAGCCCACATCTGGGGCGAAATCGTCGGCTACGGCTCAACCGCCGACGCCTACCGGATCACCGACATCCACCCTGAGGGGCGCGGCGCCATCGGCTGCATGCGAGCAGCATTGGCGGATGCCGGGCTCAACCCGGAACAAATCAACTACGTCAACGCCCACGGAACCAGCACTTCGGTCAACGACCGCGTGGAAACCCGAGCCTGCAAAGAAGTCTTCGGGAGCCACGCGATGCAGGTTCCTGTCTCCAGCACCAAGAGCATGATGGGGCACTTGATTGCCGCCGCGGGGGCGACTGAATTGATCGTCTGTCTCCTCGCCATCCGCGACAAACTGCTGCCGCCGACGATCAATTACGAAAATCCTGACCCTGACTGCGACCTGGATTACGTGCCGAACGTCGCGCGCGAAGCCAACGTTCGCTACGCGCTCAACAACAGCTTTGGCTTTGGCGGACAGAATATCACGCTGATCGCTGCAGAGTTTAAATAGACCGCGAAGCGTTCAAGGAGAACCTGCCGGTCGCGATCGCCTCAGCCCCCGCGTCCCCCAGTCCATTCCGAGTCGCCCAGTCCTTTCCGAGTCGCCCAGTCCTTTCGGCTTCGCCCAGTCCCATTTGGGCTGAGATACTCACGTTCGGCTCCGCTCTTGATTTGACGGTCCCCAAGTCGTCGGTAGTCTGGACCGATCTGCGATTGCCTGCCAAAACTCCGGGATTTGAGAATTCCCACGCTTCAGACTCGGAAGGTAACCGGGAGCCTCCGAAGACAACCGGGAGTTCGCAAGGCAAGTGGGGTGAGCCGCCCGCTCAGGGTGAACTTTTGACACCCATCAAACCGACTGTGTATCCGGCCGCCCGCAGTTGAGTTCGCGCAGCCCGGTCGAGGCTGAGCAGTGAAAAGAGCACGCCCAGTGGAATGAAGAACAGAACCAAGTGCAGGAATTTCGATTTGGTCCCGGGATAGAGGTTGGCGGCAAGCTTGAAGATCGCCACCAGCAGCATAATGGCGGTCACGATGCTGATGATAGTGGCGATGATCTCAATTCCCGCCATGGTGTACAGCAAATGATCAGGCAGGCCAAAGTTCGGCTTGTCCCGCTGAATATAAAATCCGGTAAAGAACTGGATGCCTACGAGAATCAAGCCAAAGAGCACGCGAGTTCCAACCCCGCCGAGAAAAGCCAGCATCATTGTGTTATGGGCCTTGGCGACGCGGTCCAATCGATCGAACTCGAGTTGAATATCGGCAGTCTTTGGCTTGGCTGCCTTTCGCAAGTTAGCTGCGGCCGAAGCGTAGGGATTGTCAAAGGGGATCTTCGCAGCGGAATCGACTGACGCCGCTTTGGGCGGCGGCGCGATCGGCTGGGATGACTTCTTAGAGGGCTTGCCGTGAATCGCCGAGCCAGCAAACCCCGGATCCTCGTTCGCGAAATTTCCGAGCGGATCACCTGAGCGCGGCGGTTGGGGAGCGTCCGCGAAAATGTCTGTCGAGGGTCGGACGATTGGACCGTCCAAGCCGAACCGAGACAACTCGCTCGTTCCC
>Ga0315906_10005363_pt1 | contig 16168 bp, 12 predicted proteins | sample LakEriMetagenome_4_FD_203526 | JGI IMG/M metagenome (GOLD analysis project Ga0315906, IMG submission 203526) | Freshwater fungal communities from buoy surface, Lake Erie, Ohio, United States - Buoy 2 MA122 | ecosystem: Environmental > Aquatic > Freshwater > Lake > Lake biofilm | place: USA...
AGATATATTGAAAGAGAGAGCCAAAGGCCATCGTGCCCGCCGATGCGTAATCAGCCGCAATCTTCACCTCAGCAAGCACGCATGGCAGGTATTCACGTAATTCAAAATCCTTGTAAGTGCGTAAAACTTTAAACTCTTGTCTCTGCGTCATAATTTGAGCCTACCCGTAGATAGTGTCTTCTTCTAGATCAATATCAAGTCGCTGCGAACGCTTGTTACGCCATGCACTCCACGCGCCAGTGCTTAGTAACGCCCACATAACCAACAACGGCTGGAAGAACAATCGCACCAAGCGCTTGGTATCTGTATCTAAACCAAATGCATCTACGCCATTTACATACTGCGAAATATTTCCCCAAAAGATTGCGACAAAGAAAGCTGCTGCCAACCAGCCGATCTGCACCCTGTACTTCCACAATGCAATCAAACCAATGCCGAGCGCAATTTCAACCACACCAGATGCCAGCACAACAAAGTCTGCGTAATCGGCAAACACACTAGGAACCTGTGCCTGAAACTCGGTGCGACTAGTTGTTAGATGCCCAACACCGGCGTAGGCCAAGGCAAAGCCCAACAACATCTGCGGAATACGCGCTAGGTATCGAGTCATGGACTCAGGGTAAAGGCACTTACCCTTTATTAGTATGACTAAACCCCTTAAACTCGAGAAATGTATACAAGCTTCGAAGAACGTCTTTCCCTCTTACGGCAATTCCACCAAGGAGCAGAGGCTTTTCAAGCCAAGATTCCAGAATCCGTAATCACTAAAGGTGATGGCTGGAAACTTATGTCGATTGGTTCTCGCTTTGGAATGTTTAATACCGCTCTTATCTATAGCGGTCGCAAAGATCTCGTCACTGAAGTTATGGATGCAATAAAGCAATTGGATATCCCTGTTGACATTCGCTTGGCAGGTCCAGGCCTTACACAAACAGGAGCATTGGCAGAACATGGTTACAAGAACTTTGGCGCAGCACCACTAATGATCTGGAGCGCAGATGACTCTGTTGATTCTTTCACTCTGCGCTCTGAATTATCTGTGCGGCGCTTAATCGATAGTGATCTGGATACCATGTGTGTCATCTACAAGGATGTCTATGCCATGAGCGACGAAATGATCCAGGACATGAAGAAAATGCTCCTCGCATCTGCCAATGACTACACCTATGGCTTGTTCAAAGATAACCAGTTGGTTTCACTGGTTACCGCCATGGTTTTTCAAGACACCGTTGGAATCTGGAGCATGGGAACTCCAACCGCACACCAAAAGAATGGTTACGGACAGCAACTATTGATGCAAGTCATGAAAACGCATAAAGAAATGGGTGCCAAAAACTTCTTCCTGCATGCAACACCCGCAGGCAAGTTCCTCTATGACAAAGCCGGCTGGATCACTCTTGATTACCTGCCATATTTTTCTAAGCCAAAGACCCAATAAATGAAATCACTTCTTGCCGCCACAGGCATCGGCCTGGTCTTTGTCTATGTAATCGGCTCTGGTCTCTGGGTTAACACCGGTGACAACTGGTATCGCAATCTGAACCAACCACCATGGCAACCACCAGATTTCATCTTCGGAATCATCTGGCCCTATAACTTTATTATTCTCGGAGTCGCAGCGGTCACCGTCGCACAACGCGCATCCACCACAGCCACAGTTATCTATCTTGGTTTCTTCGCACTATCTGTCATATGCGCACTGACGTGGGCTTTCCAGTTCTACCGCCCACACAATCTTCAGGCCGCATCTATCGCGCTCGCGCTAACTGCTTTGCTCACAATCCCCATGGTGGTCATCGCATTTAGAACCTCAATACCTATGGGTTTTGCTCTACTTCCCTACCAAGCATGGGTAGCAATAGCTGCTAACTTGAGTTACACCTACAGCAAACTCAATTAGGCAAAGTTTGATTCCTGCACATCTGTACTAAACAAGGCAATACTGTCAAAATAGGGGTATGGACGCTGAAGCGGTAGAAAAGAAATTCTTTGCCTTATTGCGCAAATCTTCAACAGGTAAAGTTTCAACTCAAGAACTGATTAATTACATGCAAAAGGTTGAAGAGTTTTGCGAAGAAGAAGGAATGGAATTAAGTGAATTTCTAGAGGAAGTTTTCCCCGATGTAATCTGCGAAGAAGTCCATGAAATCATTAACGACTCTGATTGGAGATCAGACGAAGTTGGCAAGAATTGTGTCGTTGATCCCGAGATTTTAAGGCAGTTGTATCCAATTCTCACCAAAATTGACGAAAATACCGAGCTTGTATTTGCGACTAATCCGCATACTCCGCCGGAGATTTTAGAGGAGCTAAGCGAATCAACCTACGATTGGGAGGAAGACGGCACTGCTAGTGCTTTGGCTAGGAATACAGATAAAGAGGCACTCTTGAGAAAGTTGGCAGCCAATCCCGATCCTTCTGTTCGTTTTAGCGTCGCGGAAAATCCAAAAACTCCTCAGGATGTCTTGCAGCTATTAGCTAGTGATGAGCATTTTTCGGAACATATGTTGTATATGGCTTTTGATGGAGGTATGTCTCCCTCTGCAACCGATCCAGCTGAGGAAATGATCAAGTGCTCGATTAAATTTGCCGTTCTTCATAACCCCAATTCACAATTAGCGTTGATAACTCAAATTGCCGGTAATGAGAGTAACTTCGATGTCGAAGGTAACTCTGACTTTTTTGGATCACAAGGCGCAGGTATTAATTCAGCGATCAAGCGAGAAGCAGAGAAAGTTTTGCAAAGTCGCAGTTAAAGCCTGTCAACTAACCCACATTTACTTGGGTTACAAGACCCTTCATCACCGTGACGGTAACCCGGTCAATTCGGTAATCGAAAGTACCTGCAAAGATCTCATCATCGCGTTGCCCTAATCGATAGATCCAATCAAGATCCATGGCACATGCTTCGGCAGCTGCCTCTGTCATCGTGAGCAAAGCATTTGCGCGTACTTGGGTAATCCCTGGATCTTTATCGGCAATGACTTTTGATGGACAAACCCCCGCCTTAATCGCCGCAGCTTTCTTGATAGTTACACCTTTATTCCAAACAAGTTTTCCGCCACTTTTAATGCAGGTGAACTTCTTGCCTGAAGCAGTTGCGGTCACCCCAGCTTTCTTGCACTTTGCACCTGGTTTTACAGATGCTTGAGCAGGAGCAATCCCAACGAGTGAGATTGCTAGAAGTAAAACGATCAACTTGCGCATAAGGAGATCTTATCTTTCTTATGGATTCACAGTGACATTCATAGTGGTTGAAGTTGCTGCACGACCCTTAGAACCCAGGAATCTCCAAGAAACCGAGCATGTTCCTGCAGTGAGTCCATTAACAGTTGCGCGAGTAAAGATTCCACCTGTTCGATCCCAGGTAGCAACACCTGTCACTGAACATATCGCTGGAGTAAGGGAGGTAACTTCAAGTAAGTGGCCAATAGATGCCAGACCAGAGTTGTTTCCACTAGCAAACAAGGTTGATGCTAGGAACTGTCCGCTGCTTTTAGCTCGCAGGGTCACTGCACTTGCTAGAACAATTCGTCCTGTTCTAGATGTTGATGAGGTGAAGTATGGAGTGATAACCATCGCTGCATCTCCTGCAACAGGTGCTGGTAGCGGTGCTGGTGTTGCCACAGGAACAGGATTGATGTCGATTGTTCCCAATACTTTAGTGACTCTCTTCTGCCACTCATCGATACCTTCGACATAGATTGTGTAAAGACCGGTCAATGAAGTTGCAGGAATAGCCCAGTCGTTTTTCCAAACTCCATCGGTCTTACTTCCATTGTTGCGATAACCAGGTACGCGTGCTGCAGTACCACCACGAGGATCGGTAATTATGAAGGTGACAGTTGAGACTCCCACGTCATCTGTAAATCGTGCAGCGATCTCAGGAATAGTTTTACCAACCTCAATCGGGCCGGTAGAGATTGAGCCTGAAACAAAGACTGGTGCAGCTTTATCCATAACTGTTGATGGTTGTACCAAGAATGATGGAGCACTAAACCATGGGCTTATGTTCTTTGCCGCGTCGGCTACTTGGACCATAACGCTGTATCGACCAACAGCTGCCGTACATGGAATTGCCCAATCATTTGTCCAGGTTCCAGAAAGATTTGTACCTGCAGTTCTATACATGAATGTTGAGTAAACAGTTAAGCCCGTTGGGCCTGTAATTCTTAGGTTCGCAGATGCGATTCCAACATTGTCTGAGGCTGTAACTGAAATATTAGTTAGCGTTTGGCAGACCTCAAGTGTTGTAGGTGTAGTTGTAGCTGAAGCCACTACTGGGCGCTGTGTATCTGGAGCAGGAACAACCGGTGTTGGTGTTGGTGTTGGTGTTGGTGTTGGTGTTGGTGTTGGTGTTGGTGTTGGTGTTGGTGTTGGTGTTGGTGTTGGTGTTGGTGTTGGTGTTGGTGTTGGTGTTGGTGTAGGTGTTGGTGTTGGTGTTGGTGTTGGTGTTGGTGTTGGTGTTGGTGTTGGTGTTGGTGTTGGTGTTGGTGTTGGTGTTGGTGTAGGTGTTGGTGTAGGTGTAGGTGTAGGTGTAGGTGTTGGTGTTGGTGTAGGTGTTGGTGTAGGTGTTGGTGTAGGTGTTGGAGTAGGTGCCACATTTAAAGTTTCAAAACTTTGAATTGGCCCCAAAATGGTTACTCCACGAGATGGTCCTGTGTAAGGAACAATTCGCGAACGGAAGTAGTAGCGGGTCGCAGGTGTTAACCCAGTGATCGTCGCCTTAACGGTGGTATTCAACGCACCGGTAATGGCCACAGGTACAGATGCCACCGTGGTTGTACCAGTTACTAAAGCTGGATCTGTTCCATAAATAAAGAATGGGTTGGTATTGCTTCCCATTGGATTGATCATTGCATTGAGAACAATTCCATTTGCAAGATTTCCATTGGCATAGGTGTTAACAATTACAGGTGTCTCAGGACTCATAATTGCGTAATAGATGATGCTCTTGGTCATACCTGAGGCATTGCGAGCCGTAAATTGGTAATAGATACCGCGGCCAGGCAATAAATCCTTAGGGTTGGCAACCATCTTGATATCAGCCTCGCCCGTCACAGGGCTACCTGCAATGAACATTCTCTTTGCACCTGTTGTCACAGATTTTTCATAGCTCCAGGCAAACTCAACTGTTGTCGTCTGACCCTTTGGGTTAACTGTGGTTTCAAAGGCGGCGGTTGCGACTGTGCGACTTAGCGGATTAACAGAGTTAGTTACCGTAGGTGCCAGTCCTGGTGCAACAGGGGTATCAAAAGTTGCTACAGATGAATGGGTTGTCCCTGTTGAGTTAACAGCAACAACCTTGTAGTAGTACTTTTTACCACCATCTAAGTAAGAAATATTCAGAGTTAAGTTGTAGAAGGTATTTCCACTAATATCAAATGGATTGGCAGCAATCGTGTTTGTATTAACCTTAAAATCTGGATCTGTTCCATACATAAAGGTTGCTTTGGTTGCAGCATTACCTGCCTGGGCAGATCCATTCAGCGTTGCACTGTAGGCGGTTACATTTGTTGCTTCCGCTACACGTGAAATCGGTGCAGTCACTGGTGGTGGCAAAGTTGTAAATGATCCGGTGGCGCTCACAGTTCGGCCTGATTCATTTACTCCAATAATCCGGAATGAGTAAGTTGTTGCTGGAGTTAATCCTTCTAGTTTGACTGAAGCCGTTGTTGGCGCTCCCCCATCAACCATTCCCGGAACAACAGTTGCAGTTGCCTTGGTAGCAAAGGCTGGATCTGTTCCATACTCAAAGCTCAAAGTCGTTGGTGCATAACCTGGATTAACATCGATCAAAACATCTGCGCTTTGATGTGTAATGTTTGTAACACTCTTTTGCGCAACAACTGGTGCCACAATTGGTGCACCGCCATCAGTCGGCGAGACATACAAAAGCTTATTTACTGTATCGACCTTCAACGATGCGATCGCATCCTTGGTTGACTCTGCATCTAAGTACTGTGCAACCTGTGCAATAGATGCAGTTGGATTCAAGCCTAGATAAATCGCTGCAGCTCCGGCAACATGTGGAGATGCCATCGAGGTTCCACTTGCGGTGTAAGTAGCATCTGCCGTACCGATCCACGCTGAGAGAATGCTTGAACCTGGGGCGAAGATATCTACACACTTACCCTGGTTTGAGAAACCCGCAGGAGCATCAGCAAGGGTTGTAGCGCCAACAGTAATTGCTGACGGTGCGCTCGCTGGAGAACGGGTACATGCATCAGTCGATTCATTTCCAGCCGCTGCAACAACTGTCACACCAGCATTTGTTAAGCGCAAGATCGCCGCATTAAGTGATGCAGATAAATTTCCACCAATACTCAAGTTCAAGACCGCCTGAGTCTTAGCATTTGGATTTTCTGGACTTAGAATCCAATCAAGTCCTGCCATAACACCTGAGTAACTTCCACGTCCTGTGCAATCCAAGATACGAACAGGAACCAACTTTGCATTCTTAGCTAATCCATACTTTGTACCAGCGGCTGATCCTGCAACGTGAGTTCCATGGCCGTTGCAATCGACCGTTCCATTTCCATCATTGATCGCTGAGTATCCTGATGTTGAAAGACGTCCTGCAAAATCATTGTGAGGATATATTCCGGTATCACCAATGTAAATCGTTGCGCCGGTTCCCGCGCTGCGATATCCATATGCACTTGTGCTTCCCTCTAAACCAACCTTTTCGCGCTGATCAACACGATCTAATCCCCAAGCAGGAGTTGGTGACTGAATATTTTGAATTGCCAGACCTAAAACTTCACGATCCTCTTCGACCGTTAAAACATTAGGAATCTTTGCGAGTAACCCTGCAACCAGCTTTGGAAGTTCAACGGTGTAGCCATCAAAAACGTAGTTGTACTTTTTGTCAATCTTCCAACCGTTTTTGGTGACAGTTGCCTCAATCGCCGCCTTTGCAGCTGGTGAGACCGAGATGATGTACTTGGCCTTTGCTCCAAGATCGATCGCCGATGTTGGCACCATTGTTGAACTGAGCGAGAAAATTGTCAGTAGTGCAATAGCTGCCAATCGAACTCTCTGGGTTACATTCTTACGCATTGATATTTCCCCTTACGGAGATAGGAATGGCCCTATCTCTAGGTATATGAAGTTACAGACCACCACTGACAAATCCTGCTAACCCTGCTTGACGCTCAATTTTAAGGCCGACCAGGCTCAAATAGCCGTAGGTGCCTGGTCAAGCCTTAATCATTGAAGAGCTTCGGTAATCCTCTTGCGAGCGCTCTTGAAATGTTCAGGTGACAACTCGCTACCTACAAAACGACGCTTGTTGGCATGAGCGGCAATGAAGGATGTGCCGCTGCCGCAATGCGGATCCATCACCAGCTCACGCGGCTTCGAGTAACACATCACGATTCGTTCAGCTAACGCCAGTGGGAAAGCTGCATCATGAAAGCTATTTCGCGCTCGCCCTATCCTCCATACATCTGACATTCCTTTGTGCACACCATCTGGATCATAGTTTTGAAAATATGGCTTGGCGTCAGGTTTACAAAAAATATAGATGCGCTCTGTTTCAGGATACAGATACCCCTTGTCATGATTGTGCGTGCTACCTCTATCCCAGACAATCTCTTCATAAATCTTCAGATGGCCTTGCTCTACAAGAGGCAATATCCACTCATATGGAGAAATCAGTTTTCTATCTTTGTGCCTGTTCTTATGAACATACGCGATCACTCCATCAGGCTTTAAACGACTTAAAGCCCATAAGAGAAATTCCATTTGTTGTTCTTGATAATCATTTTCAGGCAAATTATCTTCGTAAGAGTTAATCCCACTAAATGATTTGCGATCATACTTTCCACTACCTCGCATTCCATCTTCCCGCTTGCCAGCAGAACCAATGTTGTAGGGAGGCGAAGTGATTATCAATCTAACATTCTTAATGTGGCCTAGTGTTTTTCTATAATCTCCGCACAGTAATCGGCTTGACCGAATTTCTAGTGTTTTTGTTTTCATGAAGGGTGAAAGTTCTAAAACAAATCCAAGCCAGGCTTAGAAGTAGTTTCCCTCTTTTCGATTTGCGGTGTATAGGCATTATCCGAGGTACCAAATTCAAAATCTTCATCATCAAACAATGATCCCTCATCAAAAAGCATTTCTGGGTTGTGAAGATTCAAGTACTCACGGCTCTTTTCGTCGCCCTCGATAGAGCCTGCATACCAAATCTGAATAGCTAATTCGGATTCTCCCTGCTCCCAATGGAGCATTCCTAATTCACTGAAAGCCTCAATCAAGCCTCGTCTGCAAGCTAGGCCATACCAAATAAGCGCACGCTCAAGATCTCCCTGCTTTTTATACAAGAGTCCAAGTTGTCGCTGAGACATGGCAAAGCCCTTAAAACCAGCTTTTCTAAACCAAAAATATGCCTCATCATCACTCTCGACATTAACCGCATAATTGTGCGCACAAACGATGTTTCCATTCTGCGCAGCTCTTAAAAACCAATTTGCAGCAACTTCCGACTCGCCCTGCTTTGAAGCTCGATGCCCTAACTCAAACTGAGCTAAATGATCCTCTGCGTGTGCCCTGCGATTGAGTTCTTCATCCGTTAGCTCTTCAAAAGGAATATAAACTGGATCTGGGATCGTCTCTAAGTAAGCCATATAACGCTCAGCTGCCGAATCATTTAGATCCAATGCCTCATAAACAAACTCATCTTCAAGGTCGAGTAACGCCTTAAACTGCGCAGGAGTTAAATCTGGATTCGATGCAAGTTCTAAATTACTCATAACTTAGCGAGCAAGCCACTTGTGTTTTTTCAAGTACTTGCTTGCTTGTGCAGGGCTGACCATGTGGAGGTATGCCCAATAGCCATGTGCAACGTTAAGCGCGTCTTTTCCAAGCTCTTCAGTGACCGCTTCCTTGCCCTTCGTTTCAATGTTATGAAATAGGGCTCTCATGCGTTTAATTGTTGCCTTTGGAATTCGGACATCTTCTCCGACGATCAGCCCTGTAACTGATTGTCGTCGAGGAGATCGCATAATGCGAGTTTTTTCACTCTTAATTTCAAAATTCTCATCTTTTGCAATATGTCCCACAGCTGCAATTAATTGACCAATTTCTGGCTCTTTGTCTGTCGTTGAAAAAGTTAAATCATCGGCATAACGTGTGTACTTCCATTCACCGCTTAACGTATTAATGAACCCTGCCAGGCGTGAATCCAGTCGAGATGCTATCAAATTAGCAAGAGCTGGCGAGGTGCAAGCACCTTGAGGAAGACTTCTAGCGCCAATCGCAACAATCTGTGATCGTCCCTTCATCGTTACTCGAACACGAGGAGCATCTGTACACAGCAGAGCTAGGACTGTCGACACACCAGGGTTGTATCCAAGGTATTCAAAATAGCCTCGCACGCGATTAAAAGTAATAGAAGGGAAAAAATCCTTCACATCAAGTTTTACAATCACGTTCTTCTTCACATGTTGATTGGCATTGTCCACAATAGAAGTTTTTGGTCTAAACGCATAGCAATACACCGAGGGTGACAACTTATTCAAGATGTTCTCATTAATCCAGCTTTGAGCTACACGCATCTTTGGCTTTGGAGATGAGATGAGTCGAGTGCCGCCAGCCCTTTTTGGAATTTCAAAACGGGTGTAATGATCGGTATCAGTCGTTGAACGTTCATAGCAAAGCCAGACTAAATCTTCAGTACTTAATTCCATTGCTTCGGCAATATTGGAAAGACTTACTAGTTCGGGCAATCCCTGTCCGACAAGTTTGGAGATATCTCCACCATCAAAAGTAAGCCTTGTTGAGACGCCAACTCCAAGAAAAGGAGCCTTAGTTCGCTTATTCTTCTCCCAAGCCTCTTGCTTCAGAACTCTGTTGCGTTCTTTCTCAATCTTTCGTTCTTCCCTGCGTGCCTTAACCATGGCGATTCGTTCTGACCTAATGGTTTTTAGAACAGATTCTAGATTTCCAATCGAATTCAGTTTTGCTTGTACCTGGCCCATCTCGGCAAGGGTTGGCTTCAATTCATCCAGAATCTCTTTAATCTCTGATTCCTTTAATTTACCCGCTGCTAAATCCTCTTGAGTAATGAAACCCAAGCGAATCATTTCTTCCGTAATTGCTGCAGCTTTTCCTACTTCAGCAACACGCTTGCGGACATCTTCAATAGAACTCACTTGGAATCACCCACCAACAACAAAGCAATCATGTGCCTACAGGGACCCTGACGCAGCTTATTAAAATTATAAAATGAGCAGGTGCATTGAGCATACTTGGGTCTGTTATCTGCATCCAATTCAAGTACGGGATTAAATTCATTCTTTTCTACTTTGGCTAGACCAGCAAGATAACGAACACCAGCCTTTACATCATCTAAAGTTTTTACGACTTTTGACCCTTGCATAAGCGCCAAGCCAGCCCGTGATTCCCGTGAAGAATCATCTTCTTGATACAGATCAAGGGTTGGGAACAAGTCTCTCCAACGATATAGATTTCGAGCAGGATCAAACATTGCTTTTCCTTGCAAACATAACTTCTGAAGTAGAACTGACGCTTGAGGAATTGTCACAGACAAACCTTTACTCAATTCACCTGTCGTAATTGATCCATTTTTGATGAGGAACTGCAATGCCAGCGGAATTTGAGTTTCGTCTACATTAGAAGTTGGGATAAAGGCAGAAAACTTTGCCTTTGAAGCCCAATCATTTGATGACCAGCCTGAAAGCCCAATCGTTAACTCGATATCATCCTTAAGAACTGTCCAGAATGATGGCATGCCAGATCCAAGGAAATGAACCCTCACCCGATCGGTTCCTACCAAGATATCCTTTAGGACAGCTAGACGTCGACGACCCCAGATTCGAATGGTTTCTGTAGTCTCACCTTGATAAGTGCACCAATCATCTGCGAAGACTTCGCCCCATGGTTCTATCTCTACTCGAATCGGTTGATCTGGACTCAACATGAACTTGAGTGATCGGGGTCCGTGCTTTTCTTTCTGAGATTGCAACCTTGCAATTATTTCAGAGAGTGCATCTGAGGACATCTCAAAGGTGATGGGAGCAAGAGCCAACACTGATTGAACTTCGACCAAACCTCGAACCCATGTCTCAGGAAGAGGGATCTTCTCTTCTTCAACAACTGCAGCTTCAGTTTTGAAGTCAACAGAATTAAGTCCAATAGTTAAAGACATAGGACGGTAACTTCTCACTCTTTCAAATTCTCTTTCCAAGAGTAAGGAGAAATCGATATTTGTAGTTCCCATGCTTGGCTTATCGGCAGACTCAAGCTGTGAATGTGGCAAAAAGACTCTCGCGTAAATCGATTCATCACCAGAAAATGCCTCGAAGAATGTTCCATCTTTCTGGACACTAACTATGGGGTCTAAAACCAGCCAGGCGTTTCTATCATTCTCATACAGCCAATCAAAATATTCACGCTTCTTTGAGTTCACAAAAGCTTCGAGTGTTCGAAGGTTGGAGTTCAGGGAATCTCTTTTCTTCTGAAGAACTGTTAGTCGCTGGGTGAGCTCAGCGTGCTCTGCGAGTCGATTTGGCTCTCGCTCCTGCAAAATTCGCATGTATTCACCTTCAACCCACTTTTGATACTCAGAGTGGTCCTTTTGTCCAGGTTTTTGAATCTTCACGACCGCACCCAGCGCCAACATTGCCTGGGCAAAAGAACGTGATGACTTCACATTTCCTGACAAATAAACAGGATCGCGATTTAAATCGGTACCGAAGGTTAAAGCTGAATTGTTGGCTTTAACAGAGGCTGTTGAATCAACTCGACGAGAATTTTGCTCAAACATTCAAATTTCCCTTCCAAGTATTTTCGACTGTGACTCCTTCAATTTGAACATTAGAAAGAGCGATTTGTTTCAATGCCCAATCGCGATCTCTGGCGACTGAACTATGCGCCATTCGGATCAAAGTGTCTTTTTCGATTGCCTCTGAAATGTCTTCAATCAGCTCTTCAATATCAAACTTGATCTCTTCCTTAACTTTGCGACCTTTTCGTCGCGATAGGAAGACATGACTTGTGAACTCCTTATATTTGTCGGTGTCACTAATTAACTCAAGGTTCTTGGAAACAACTCCCCAAGTGTCAGTGTTTCTGTTCTCTACGAGGCCATCCACTACTTTCCGAAGGGTGGCGGGAGATTTGATTGAGGACAAAACGCTTAGCGCAAGTTTTCTAGCTCCAACATTGTTACTGTCAAGAGCCATAAGCAACTTGGCAGAAAAATCCTTTGATTCAACTTGAGTTTCTAGATATCTAAAGGCAGATTGTTGTGAAACAGGTAAATTACTTTCGAGCATCAAAAGCCAATGGGCGCTGAACTTGTTCTCATCCTTTACATACTTTGCGGCAAGTTCGTTGATTGGAGCACTTGGAGCGATCAGCATGGCACGCAATAAACTTACATTTGTGAAGATATCAGGATTCTCTTTCACCATTGCTAAGAACTGAACAATCTGCTCTTCATTCATTCGCGCTACGGCAGAGGGGCTTATCAACTTAAGAATTTTGCTTGATAAACCTTCAAACTTTCGAATCCGTTCCGATGTTCGTGCTGGGATTCTTTGGGCGTTTTCCCAAAAGAAAAGAGGGAACTCTTTCCACTTCATTAGGATTTCTTCTACTTCGGCTTTATTTCTTCTCCAGAATGTTTCGTTTGATTCTGATGAAAGAGAAACAAGGAACTGCAAGACCCCTTCTCGATCCCCGCTTTGAACTGCAAATCCAATCCCCTTCAAATACGGAGCACCTGATGGATCCTTTGCATTCAAATGATCCAGGACTAGAAGAATTTTGGCTTGATCTATCAACTGGCTGCTTAAAACTTTCCAGGCTAACTCTGAGGCTCCTTTCTTAGAAGAATCCTCGAAACCTGACAAAACATTTATTACTCGATCATTATTTGCATATCGCACGTAATTCGCTAGAACTTTGGCAAAGAAATCAAGCATCTCGGGATTTCGTACATCGATTACATCCAAAATACCGCGGGCATACTTGTCAGTGACTTTTATACCAAATAGGCCTAAGAAATGATCGTCGTTCCATAAATAGATACTGATGCACTTTGCCCATGCATCAAATGGTTCGAGTTTAGTTTGTGAAGCAACCTGCAAAAACAGGGTATCTCGATTTGGAGGATTGCTGCCCCACATGTCATTTGAAATCGAGCTCCAACCTACTTGAAGGAAGGTCGTAGCAATTTGTAAATCTTTCTCAGAGAGTTTCATATTCAAATGGTTCGTCACCCAAAGATTCATTACCTCGCCATATGCCCACTGTGCGGACTTAAAGTCAGAGAGGAACATCTCTATCCGCTGTGTATCTGTTGAGTCCAAGAATTCAAGCAATGACAATGCTGGGATGCTTCTTAAAAGTGAAGGTTTAGCGTCAATCGCCTCCCAGATGGCTTTTCGTGCAATTTCGGATTCAGAGTTGAAAAGCAAGGCAATAGTCTTTTCGTTCCAATTGAATTCGATCGGAAATGCTTGTGACATGGAAAGAGCAAAATGTGCAATAGCCGAATTGTTACCCTGGAACGATTCAATGCATCGTTTATATATACCTACTTCATCTTCTGGCAAACTCTTTACAAATTCTCTATCAAGCTGAAGATTATGTCGTTCTTTTCGAGTAGCAAGCTCCATTTTTCGAGATTCACGATCCCGAACCGCTAATTCACTATCCCCATAAACGATACGACAAATAAGTTGTTGGTAAACCAGGTAGCTCTCTTCGGGCTTACCCGAGCTTTGATGCCACATGTCAGCAGACCAAAGGGCGTGAGACTTAAAACGAGTGACAACAACTGATTCTTGCTCAGATTCTAGATAATCCAAGAAGCGTAAAGACTTGCGCATCAGAAATTGCATAGTCTTCAAGTGTGGATACTTAAACCCAGTTAGCTCTGGAAGTGTGTGAATGCTGTCGACTTCCCATTCATGGGTTACTTCAGGGGCCCGCTTTCCCCGTGTAGTGAACGCGTCTATTCGACCATAACCAAAGCCCAGTGATGCTGCGATGCTGGACGCAAATAAAGGAGTTTTATCTGCGCAGTACTCTGGGAATCGATCGGTCAGCGTCTTCAAAATGTACTTAAATGGACCAAAGAAACCCACGCGTATTGGTGCTAAAACAAAGTAATTAAAAACCAAATAATGCTCTATGTCCGTCTCTGGATACCAACCGCCTCTAATCTTTTCAGCGAGTTCGCGGCCGAGTGAGAATACGTAATCTCCTGGGAAGTTTTTAGGCTTTACGGAAAAATCAACTTCAGCGAACCCAAATCCACTTACCGACCAGCTATAGATTGAAGTCCCTTCGGGTAATACCCCGCCTGAAATAGCATTCTTCCAATCATCGCGAATTGATGAAATAAGTGCATCGCCTGCTTGTCTTGTTTCAACTTTCTTGGTGAACCAATTTGCACCATCAATGCTTCCTTTTACAAAGTTTTCGCCTTGCTTTTCGAGGTGGACAAAGGTCGGACCCGCTTGCCATGAACTAAATACGACAACTTGACGAATAGTTACAGGTTGAAATTCATACTGAGAGATTTCGGGCACGACTTCAACGCTCTTGCGCTTAAAAATTGCCATGCCTTCTCCTTCTTTGCTTAGTTGGAGGGTTGATTGCCTCTACCTCCTACCTCATGATCGGTATTGATCACTGTAGGCATCGCGCGCCACGTCGGGTTTCTCGTAGCATCGGATTCGCAAGAATCGATACAGCGATAGATATCAGAAACCCGACGTGGCGCGCGATGGTAAGTGCCATCGATATCCGGTGACGATTGTCTTGCATTAATTCAACTGCGGCGAAACACCGCAGATAAGTTGCTAGAGACAATCAACCTTCCATGCATAAAACCCTACGTTGCCCCACTGACAAAAGTCAATGAATTTGATTGTCATGGCTGCTGGTTCTCGAAATGACCAGCCACAAAGCTATAAACGGCCCAATTTCTTGAATAAAAATAGGAAGGGTGATTGCCTCTACCTCCTACCTCATGATCGGTATTGATCACTGTAGGCCGCGCGCTAGCCGGCGCTTTTCTCGTAGCATCGGATTCGCAAGAATCGATACAGCGATAGAAACAGAAAAGCGCCGGCTAGCGCGCGGGTAAGTGCCATCGATATCCGGTGGCGATTGTCTTGCATTAGTTCAACTACGGCGAAACACCGCAGATAAGTTGCTAGAGACAATCAACCTTCCTTAGTCAAAATCTTAGGATGTGCTTCTGACAAAAGTCAAGGAATTTGACGGTCAAGACCAGGAAAACTCAGGGGCTTAATTAAAGTCGATTCCACCCTTTTTGCTTTCACCCAGATTACGATTTAAAACTGGTTGAGTGATTGGATTAATCTTGTGGGTTATGACCCCCATCATCGTTTGCGCTCGAGGATCATCAAGTGCAATCAATGGATCCAATGCCTCCTTCGCCTGAACCCACTCCTCTGCACGATAATAAATTCCAGCTAAAACAAAGTATCCGTCTAGATAACCCAGATCACCTGACTTTTTTAGGTAGACCTTGCCTTCCTCAACACGGTTAATGTTCTTTAGCCAGACACCCAAATTGAAAGCGGCTTGAGCGATTCCCGCATCGGCGGCATTTTTCCAAAGCTCCATGGCCAGATCCTGTTTGTCAGTGAATTCCTTTAAATATCCCGCGTAATTAGTGTTTGCAGAATGATTGTTTGCTTTGCGGCAAATCTCCCAATAGGGAACGGCCAGTTCTGATGAACCGCTCCTGTTGTAGCAATTGGCCAGCTTTTCTGCCGAAGGCAAGTGACCTTGGTCTGCCGCTTCTTTAAAGAGACCGATTGCTTCTAAATACCTTGACTCTTCATACAAGTTCATCGCCAAGTCATAGAGTTCTTGAGATGAGTTACCCATAGCGATCAATATAAAGGATAAGTCAGATATTTAAAAGGTAGGAGCTTACTTACTTAACTGCCTTAAGACTTCTATAGGTGTGCTTGGATTACTTGCAACCGCAATTCTGATTTCTGAAAAACGATCGCTCCCTAAACGAGTAAGTATTTCGGCAGGGGCGTTTGGATTGGTTGCGATATATCCCAGTATTCTTGAACGGCTTTCAGATTCCATAGGTAAATATCGACCAAACACATTTTCAAGCACTTTTTCTGTGCTGAAGATG
>Ga0315906_10005364_pt1 | contig 16168 bp, 14 predicted proteins | sample LakEriMetagenome_4_FD_203526 | JGI IMG/M metagenome (GOLD analysis project Ga0315906, IMG submission 203526) | Freshwater fungal communities from buoy surface, Lake Erie, Ohio, United States - Buoy 2 MA122 | ecosystem: Environmental > Aquatic > Freshwater > Lake > Lake biofilm | place: USA...
GGTGATCAGCGGAGCAACGCTAGCCGGAACACCAGGTTGATAATCAAAAAAACTAAGCGTGGGTAGCGTGACTCCTGCAGCAACGGCCAGTGCAAGCTTGCCAATCAGAACCCAAACGCCTATGTAAAAGCCCGTATTTTGACGCTGTGCAGAAGGAATCGCATCCGCTAGCATTGAAGCAGGCAGTGCGAGATCAGCACCAAGCGCGGTTCCGGCCGCAACACACACAAGTCCGTACAGCAGTACATCGCCCGCGCCCACTGCACTCGCACCGGCAAGTGCTGCCGCCGCAATACCGCTGCCAATCAGCCAAGCAAACCGCTTCCCGATTCGATCGGCTAAAGCCACCCAGCCCGGCAAGGTAACAATACCGGCGACAAAATAGGCCGCTAAAAAGATACCTGCGTCCTGCGGCCTCTGAACGACATCATCGATAAAAAACAAAACCAATGTTGCTGGTATGGCGACAGAAATCGCGTTAAGCAGATAAAAGAAGAAGATCTGCCTCACGGAACGGTCTTCAAGCGCCTTTTTCCAGTTGGAGCCTTGCTTCAAGTCGTGTCGCTCGGGACGAGGAGACCACAGCAAAGTCACGCAGACGCACACCAGCAAAATAAGGGAAAATATCCAAGCAAAACTCTGATAGCCGGACCTCGCACCCACGCTTTCTACCAGTACAACTGGAATGACCGAGGCCAACACGACACCAACGAGGCCAAGACCTTCCCGCCAAGCAACAACGCGTGAACGCGCCAGAGGCTCGTCACTTAACCTCGTGCCCCAAGTGATGTAACAAATGCTTAAAAGACTGTGCGCGGCATACAGGGCAACGAGGCAAACGATCAGCCAACCCGAGACACCTAACGTCGACCACGCAGGTGGTGAAAAGAGCAAAATAAAACTAACAGCTAAAAGCACAGAGGCCAAGGCAACGATGTATACCCACCCGAAGCGCTTAGTCTGAAAGTGATCAACCATGCGGCCCAAGAAAGGGTCCTGAGCTGTATCTAACAATCGGGTCGCAAATAGTATGACCCCGACGATAGCGAGATCTAGTCCGATCGTTTCCCCATAAAACTTGGGCGAAATCATGTAGATGGGCATCATAGCCATGGCCAAGGGTAGACCAAGCGCACCGTACGCAGCGAGGCGATAGCGGTTCATGGACTATTCCCGAGCAGCGCTTGCCTCAAGGCAGGCTCACTCGTACGAGGGTCGAGCCAGATTGAGAAAAACGCGCGAGACAGTCGATCGTCGAGGCGACCCGTCAATTTTCCTTGATGATAAAAGCTCGCCCCTTCTCCGGGCTGATATACGCCCGTTAAAGTATCACCTGGGACCACATCGGGGAGCACTTGACTCAGTTGATCACGCCATTGAGGGTGTGCACTAACCGCCACACCAAGTTTGTTCATTTCATCTATCGATGCTTGAACAATGCGTGCGCCGGCGATCGTCCGGTGATAAGTCAACGACAACGCAAAGGGCTGATAAGACGTATAGCGACCGCTCGGTGCCCAAAGTCGCGCATCGTATACCTTAAAGCCGAAGCGCGAGAACTGCCCTTGGCCAACCGGGCGTACATCTGGAATAAGCGTGCTGAGTTCAAACGCATTTGCGTTGAACCCGATTGTCAACACGCACAATACCGGTAAGACTAGCTTCTTGATAAGACCCATTGTTTGACATCCGTTCGTTCGTAACGAAAACCCACCTCACAGTAGGCTAAATACATTTTCCAAATGCGTATAAAGACAGAATCGAAGCCTTGAGCGTAAATGTCGTCAAGGTTACGATCTAACTCAACCCGCCATCTTCTTAGCGTTTCGGCATAGTCCTGACCAAACGAAAACACATCCTTGATGAGTAGACCGCAACTCTGACTCTCACGTGCAAAGCGTGCTGCCGAAGGCAACATGCCTCCAGGGAAAATAAATTGCTGTATGAAGTCTGTCCCCTTGCGATAGGCCTCAAAGCGATCTTCGGCAATATCAATCACCTGAATGACTGCTCTGCCGTGGGGTTTGAGGCAGCGCGCAATCATTTTGAAATAGCTTGGCCAGTGAAGAAGACCCACCGCTTCGAACATTTCAATGGAAACAATATGATCGAACTGCTCTGGGACATCACGATAGTCTTGCAAGCGAAGCTCAACGAGGTCGCCTAAGCCTGCTCGGGAAATACGTTCACGTCCGTATTCGAGCTGTGCATCCGATAAAGTGATACCCACGACGTTTAGCCCTCGGCAAGCAGCACGTTCGGCAAAACCCGCCCAGCCACATCCGACCTCCAAGATAGTATCTCCAGGCTTTGCGCTGAGCTGATCAAGAATTCGGTCGTACTTCTGATATTGCGCACGCTCGAGGTCCAACCCCATGTCTCCCGCAAAATAGGCAGAAGAATAGGTCATACTGGAATCAAGCCAGCACTTATAAAACTGGTTACCTACGTCGTAGTGACTCAAGATATTGCGTCGACTACCTGAGCGACTGTTATCCTTAAATACCCAGTGCGACAATCGCTTGAGCAACAACGCCCACCATTGCCCATCGACAGTAAGAGAAAGCTGCTGATTCTGGATCGCAATCGTAAACAGTGCCACAAAGTCAGTACAGCTTATCCAGCCGTGCCTTAAGCTTTCAGCAAAACCAACGTCTCCTTTGCGAAGGATCAAACTCGCTGCACGCCAGTCGTTGATCTCCAGGTTCGCTTCGACGATGTTCGGTTCTACAAGGGCTGAACTTTGTCCAAAATTTCGCACAATGCCATCGGGCTGCAGGAGGCGTAACCTTCCGATCGAAATTTTCTCAAGCACTCGGGTCAACAGCCGGCCAGCCAACGGAACGGCATCACGACTAACACCTACTGGATTTTCATTGAGCTTCATTTCTGTTTTCCAACGCCACTTCCGGTTACTTCACGATCAGGCAACGAGGGCACCGTGTGATAGGTTGCTCCTTTTCGCCATAGCTTGAATGCCTGCAAATGGATGCGTAGCATCACTCCAAAGGTCATCATCGGCATCGAAGCCAAATAGCCCAACAAGCGCCGTACCGTAAAGGTGTGCTGCTTGGTCACAATTGCGGTACGCAGCAGAGGCTCCTGCTGCTCAGCGGGATCGTGATAATCAATCGCAATCCGATATAACGCCGATGTCCCCTCGACACGAAACCGATACGCACCACGCACCTCACAAAAAGGAGACACATGAAAAACCTTCAGACAAGAAAGCTCTGACGAAGCAGTGATTTCGGTGAGCGCAGCTGCGGCAAGAACATACTGGTGGCGCTGACCAAAAGTGTTATTGACCTCAGCAACCAAGACTCGCAGGACTCCCGCTTGATCATGGACGAACCAGAAGCTAACGGGATTAAAAACATAACCAAAAACTCGGGGAAAGCACTGCAACCAGATGGCCCCTGTTTGTAGGTGGATGCCGCTTTGGTTCAGTATCCCTGCCATCCAAGCCTGTAGGTCACTGCCATCTCGAGCGCCATGATCTTTCGATTTGAAGCTGACAGGCCTGGATCTGTCAACGCCAAACAGCCAACTAGTGTGGCGAAGCAGCTCAGACATGCAATCAATACGCACCCGAATACAGAATACGCGGTACACAAACCGATGTACGAAAGGTTGTAGTCGCGCATGCATCACACGTCCGCTACACAACTCGATCACCGCCTCAGTCATAGACCGGCTCCCAGGGTATCGCCACCCCAAAGTCGCGCACAACACGTAGGGCTGACTTCAACCCATCCTCGTGAAAGCCGAAACCTGCCCAGGCGCCGCAAAACCAAACTCGATCGAGTCCCTGAATCGATGGTAAGTGACCTTGTGCTTTTGCTGCAGCACGATCAAGAATCGGATGCTCGTAGATGAACTCTTTTAAGACCGACTCAGGACGTGGCTCGATGTGAGGATTGAGCGTCACGATAACGGGCGACGCGAACGGAAGGTCTTGAAGCTGGTTAAGCAAGTAACTGACCGCAACGGGCTGGTTTTGACCGCCTACCCCTGTCGATAAATAATTCCACGCAGACCAAACTTTTTTGCGACGCGGCAAAAGACGCGTATCCGTGTGGAGAATCGCTCGATTCTGCTGATACCTAAATGCCCCTAGCACCTCGCGTTCCTGGGCTTGGGCATCGAGTATCGCTAAGCTTGAGGGTGCATGACTCGCTAAGATGACCGCATCAAAAGAATGCGTTGTCTCTTGTGTTTGCAGCGCGACCGACTCTGCATGACGTTCAATACGCTTAACTGGGCAATTCAATCTCGCGTCGTGTAGGTCTTTGACCATCGCTTGCACATAACGGCGCGATCCACCCGAGACCGTTCGCCACTGCGGCCGATCTTGTACTTGAAGCAAACGATGATTCAGGCAAAACGTTAAAAAATGCGCTGCGGGAAAACCTAAAATATCTTGGACCGGTGCGGACCAAATGGCCGCAGCCATCGGCAGAAGATACCAATCACGCATCGCCTTACCAAAACGCTCCCGGTCTAAAAGCTGCTCAAGAGAGAGCGGCTGGGACCGTGTCTCATTTAGATAGCGTTGGGCGTTTGCGTTAAAGCGTAGGATGTCCCGCAGCATCTTTAGAAAGGTGGGACGCAATATATTCTTGCGCTGTGCGAAGACTGTTCCCAAATTCGTGCCTGCCCATTCGATATCGGGTTCAGCAATCGAAACGCCAAACGACATATCGCTGGCATACACATCCACCTCTAAATGTTTAAAGAGTTGAATGAGATTCGGATAGGTGAGCTCGTTATGAACCAAGAAACCCGTATCGACGGGAGACGTCATTCCCTCAAGCGTGACATCGACTGTATTAGAGTGCCCGCCAAAATAAGAACCCGCTTCAAATAAAGTAACGCGATAATCATCCTTCAATAACCAGGCACAGGTCAGCCCAGAGATGCCAGAGCCAACGACGGCCACGCGTGCGCCGTGTGGAGGTGCTTTACGCATCATCATGGTACGTCTCGAGCCAGAGCAGGAACGGCTGACTGACCAAGCAAGGCATTACGCAGGTCGGGGGCTCGGGTTGCCGGATCGAGCCATATGGCGAGGAAGGCGGAGGCAAAATCCTTATCCCCAATATGCCCCAATACATGCGCAGCCGAGTAAAAGCTCACCCCATTCGCTGGATCAAAATACCCAATCAATCGCTCTCCTGCTGTGACGTCCGGAATAATCTGCTTGAGCGCGGCACGCCATCGATCAGTTGACTCTGCACGGTCTGGACGCAACCGACGAATTTCATCTACGGAAATTGTGACGGTCTGCTCGCTTGACAACGTACGCAGATATTCTAAATCCAGTATTGCAGGCTCCTGGCTCTCGAAATGACCAGTTCTTGTGTAAAGGCTTGCCCAGTAACAACGGAAAACCGTCCAAATATAAATGCCACGCCCGCACAACTGCCAGAGCTGACCATGCGCATTCAAGACGTGGGTCGGTAGAGCTGGGACAGGAGTAGGTTTGGGTGCGCGCGCGACGGTGCCGGTCAGAGCTCTCATAGGCTTGTATTAAATACTAAACAATCAATAATATGAACATATTAGTATATTTTATGACTATATAGTATTATTATTCAAACTTCGATGCCTAGTTCACCTACATTGACCGTCTCACCATGATGCCCACCGCAATCCCGAGCAAAAAGCATTCATTCAAACAGCAGCAGCTTCAGTTCCGCGAAACTGCCATTTTGGACACCGTCAATGAATTGCTCTCGCAGAAGGGCTTTGATCTCATGACCATGGACGAAGTGGCTGCGAATGTCGGTATCGCAAAAGCAAGTCTGTACAAACACTTTGCCTCGAAAGAAGCGTTGGCCGCCGCTTGCATGACCCGGCTGCTCGAGCGCGCACTCGACACCGTCCATGACCTTCCCGACACCAATTCAGCAGTAGAGAACCTCAGGGCCGTGGTGCGTTGGGCCGTATCCACCCATCTACAAGGCACAATGCCCCTACTACCCTCGACGCGCTCGACTATTCAGTCAGCCCTACAAAATCATGCGCCCTACATGCAAGCGCTGGGCAAGCTGATCGAGCAGTTTGCGACGTGGATTCATGAGGCCCAAGCACAGGGTGAATTATCCGTGTCACTTCCGAGCGAGGTAGTGCTCTACACCCTCTTTGCCCGCTCCTGTGACCCAGTTGCCGATTTTTTAAAGCAAGGCGGCGCATTCACGGATCACGAGATCACCGAGCTAATCGTTGAAACTACGTTTCGAGGTATGGTCGGACAAGCCTGACCACGTTATCTGCGACGAGACTCGACCTCAGCTAGAATCGATCTCTTTTGCCGGATTTACCATGTGGTTCAAAAACTTAAAGCTTTTCCGCCTTTCCAACGACTGGACTTGGGCCGTCGGTCACATTGAAGACTTTCTATCAAAAGAACGCTTTGCTCAAGCAGATGCGAGTGCGACCTCAGCCTTTGGTTGGGTTTCTGTTCGAGAGGACGACCAACGCCTAGCGTACCCAATTGGCAAGCAGATCCTCTGCGCGTTTCGCTCCGAAAAAAAGTTGTTACCGGCCTCCGTTATCCATCAATTCGTGAAGGTCCGCGCCCAGGAGCTTGAAGAGCAGCAGGGATTCAAGCCTGGCCGTAAGCAGCGTCGTGATCTAAAAGAAGAAGTCACAAGCGCCCTGCTTCCGCGCGCTTTCAGTTTAATGAGAGATACCCGTATTTGGATTGATCCGATCAATCATTGGCTCGCCATCGATACGCCTTCGACTACAAAAGCAGAAGAGATCATCTCAGCACTGGGCAAAGCGATTTACCCCTTTCCTGTCGAACCGATTCAAGTCGTGACGAGCCCAGCAGTCGCGATGACAGGTTGGATTTCGTCAGGTCAACCGCCAAGTCACTTCACGATCGACCAAGACGCCGAACTTCGTGCCGGCGGAGATAAGGCGGCTGCTGTTCGATATGTTAAGCATGCACTCGATTCGGAAGATATCGACAGACACATTAAAAACGGAAAGCAATGCACACGTCTTGCTCTTACCTGGAACGACCGAGTCTCCTTCATTCTGACTGAGAACCTAGATATCAAACGACTCGCACCTCAAGACGTTCTTGACGAGAACGAGCAGTCTGCTCCAGAAAACGAGAGCGAAAAGTTCGACAGTGACATGACCTTAATGTGCGCTGAACTCAATCAACTACTCGGCGCACTGCTCAAGGCGCTAGAAGAAAAACCCCTAGCAAAGGCGAGCTGATATGGACCTCATGATCCAAAGCACTGTTTTAGACACAATCGAAGGCGGCGTTGTCCTCGCAATCAAAGTGGAGGACCTCAGCGTACAGGCCTATATCGTCGTATCGAAAATTGATCTAAGCGTTGTGGAAAAAATTATTCCGCAACAGATTTTTGAAAGCGACGCGCAAGTCCATGTGGCGGGACTCAGCAGGGGTACAGACATCACAGAGGAAATCGTTCAGATTATTGAGAATATGGAAAGCGGCGACGTCGTCGCTTACTTATGCGAAGACGCATTGATCTATGGCGAGGCACTAGCAGCGCTGGGCATCAAGCACTGACCATCACGAAAGACCGATTAAATCTTTTTGCGTAACTGCATCAAGAGAAGTGCCACGATACCCAACGCCATCACCCACAACGACACATCGACGGCGTTCTTACTCGCAGCGTAGGTAATGCTCGAGTAAGTAAGATACGCACAGGTCAAACAAAATAAAATCGGAGTGAAGGGATAGAGCGGCACCTTAAACGGCCGCTCTGCCGAGGGATCTTTCACCCTCATCACAAATAACGATATCCCTACTAGGAATAAGAAAAACCAAAACACGGGTGCTGTGAACTCAACCATCGCGCCAAAGCCGTCAGTCTGCCACAAACCAAAAACAACCAGCACGAGACTAATTCCAGACTGAACCCAAAGCGCGCGTGTAGGAGAACCTCTGCCGCCCTCCCAGTGCCCCATAAAGGACAAGGCAGGCCAGTCTTTACCCAAGGCATAGTTGGTTCGCGCACCAACAATCATGGTTGCATTGATGCTCGTCAGGGCTGCGGTCGCAACAAATAAACCCAGCACACGTTCGCCTGTTGGGCCAAAGGCACGTCCCATCAAATCAGCAGCCACCGCATTACTACTAGCCAAACCTTTTAATCCCAAGCCAGACAGAAGTGCAAAATTCACAAATACATAAATGATCGTCAAGATAAAAATGCTGATAACGATAACCGGCACAATTGCTCGACGACCACCGTGCACCTCAGCAGAAATGTAGGCGGCCTCGTTCCAACCACCATACGTCAGTAAAACGAAGACCATTGCCAAGCCGAACATACCGAGACTAGGTGTAGACGAGAAATAAGCGGGTGACGCCGGCGCATCAACAGAAACATAGAATCCAGCAATCGCCACCAAAATCAAGCCCAACACTTCAACCGAAGTCAGCAATGTCTGCACCCACGACGCTGCAGATATGCCGATCAAGTTCACTACCGTTAAAACAAGAACTACACCAATCGCCCAAATCGCAGTCGAGTAAGGTCCGAGACTGAACGCTTTACTCATGTAGTCACCGAACACAAAGGCTAATAAAGCAATTGATCCTGTGTTGATGACCATTGCTTTCGCCCAGGCGTAGAGAAAAGAAATTGGTTTGCCAAAGGCGCGAGCAAGAAAGTGATAATCACCACCGGCGTGAGGATAGGTCGTGGCAAGTTCGGCATAACACAACGCACCCGCTAGGGAAATCAACCCGCCCGCGACCCAAGCGACCAATAACCACCCAGCGTCTCCCGTTACCCCTGCCACCATGGAAGGAGTTTTGAAAATACCCGCACCTATCACTATGCCGACAATAATCGCGATAGCGCTAAACGGACTTAATCTTTTTGTTGGTTCGTTAATAGGTGCGGGTGAGTTCATGAGGATTCAAACGTTGTGTTGTTAACTACGAGTACCGGAAACCTCGTAGAGAGGCGACATCTCTAGTACATTGCCTTGCATCGTGTTGCCTTTAAGCTCCACATCAAAATGACGCGACTGACCGCCCTCGTCAACAAAACTAAATTTCAAACGATTGCCGGTCAGCTTTCCACCCAAGATCGGCTGCGCTTTGCCCTTAATCGTCAAGGTCCCCCCAACTTTTTGATATTGCTGCGTCAGCTCGAGGACATCACCCTGACCGCCATTAATACCTTTAATGGTCCACTTGCCCGCTGCGTTACCGGGGACAACCCAAAAATAACCTTGCGCATAGCCATTGCCAATAACTTGATCGGGCTCCCAGTCACCCATATTGAATGAGTTGGTTGCTACCCGCGTGCCCGGTGCCATCTTAAGAATCGTTGGGCGAAGCTTTAGATTCAGGTCGGGCAACAAATACATTGTCAAGACAGTGGCTTTTGAAAAGTCCTCAACAAAGATATCACCGTGAATGATTTTTACCTTATCCGAAACGCCAGCACGCTGTGCGTTGCGTGCCGCGAGAGCTGCCATGTCCTTGTTATATTCAATGCCAACCGCGCGTGCGCCATAGTTTTTGGCCGCTGCAATCGCAATTTTTCCATCGCCTGCGCCCAAGTCAAACACCAGGTCGTTTGGACCGACATTTGCGGCCTTCAACATCGCGTCTGCAACCGCATCATTGGTCGGCACCCAGATCACGTCCTTACCGCTCTGCCCAACCGACGGCTGATACTTGTCGTCTCCTAAAGTCGTCCCGTAGGCTACTTGAGCGTAGGATTGCGCTGCAGCTAAACCAAGAAGCAGAGCAGTAGTGGATAACACCAAACGAATTTTCATGACTTACCTCACTTTGTAATGTGACTATGCCGGCATGGCTGTCAAATTAGGTCCATCGGTTAACACTTGAGACTGCGAAATTTAGCACTCGGCTAGGTAAAACAACAGAGCCCTCTAGAATAAAAATGGCCTGAGCACTTAGTCATCAATCGGAGACTTACCGGTATGAAGACGAAGGCGCATATGGTCAGGAACCTCCTGCCCCGCATCGGTAAATGCCTTGCGTAACGCCCCCATCTGCGGACCAAAAATACCGCTACGGTTATCGCTGGCCCACTGTCTGGAGGTTTGCAAGGTCGCCAAACTACCTTGAAAACGGGGCATTACCCAACGCGCAAAAAGCTCATAACTTCTTAAGGTTTGCTCGCGCGTGGCCCATTCATGTGACCGGAACAACACCGCACCGGCCCCGCCATTGGTGAAAGACAAGAGCCTTTCGATCCCGGAGGCCACCGTCTCGGGAGAACCCACGATCGTTGTTCCGGCTTTTAAGCCTTCAGCCAAAGGGTTTTCACTACGCATGGGTGGGCGTCCCAGGGTCTCACTAAAATAACTGAGGGTTTCGAGCCGTTCGCCTTTGCGCACTTCAGAGACGGCCTGCTCATCCTCTTCGGCCACATGAATATTGACCACCAAGCGCCAATCCTCACGTTGCATTGTTTTACCGAACTTAGCAGCTTCCGTCTCGCCTAAGGCCCACTGCTCTGCCAACTTCTGAGGCCCCCCTGGCAAACCAGCACCCAAGGAAATCAAGCCAACCCCGTGTTTCGCAGCCGTCAACACCCCAGAAGGAGTGGTCGAACTTGCTACAGCAACAGGAAAGCCGCCTTTTGTGTAAGGAGCAAGATGCAACCTTGCATCGTTAAGTTCAAACCAATCTGTTTTCAATGTGACCGGTTCATCGCAGGCTAGCAAGCGCATGATGGCACCGAGCGCTTCATCCATCATGGGGCGTTGGCGCTCTGCCTGAATACCCATCATGTAGGCATCCGATACAAGTGCTCCCGGTCCACAACCCAACATGACTCGTCCACGGGTCATGTGATCAAGCTGAACGAATCTCTGAGCGACCAAGAATGGATGGTGATAAGGGAGACTTGTCACGCCCGAACCCAACATGATCCGACGCGTGCGATCAGCCGCAACGCCGATAAAGATTTCTGGTGACGCAATCGTCTCCCACCCGGCTGAGTGATGCTCTCCGATCCAGGCCTCGTCATACCCCAAGTGATCAAGCCATTCAATAAGCTCTAGATCCCGCGCGAGCGCCAGCGTTGGATTGTCACCCAAACGATGGAACGGAGCCAAAAAGATTCCGAACCTTAAACCCGCATGCGCCATCAATACCTCTTCGCCTTTGTCTTATTTTCTAGTTTTATAGCACAGGGTTACGCGCGCAGTGAGTAGGCTTTCTATGATGCCTCCGGCTCATCGCCTATCCAGGCGATTCGTAACAAGTTCGTCGATCCTGGTACCCCAAAAGGCGTTCCAGCGATGATCAACAGCGCCTGCCCTGGCTTGCCAAAACCATGTTTATCTGCGGCCTGTGTCGCGCGCATCACAATTTCTTCAGCACTGTCGACATCGGCGGCCTGTATTGAGTGCACCCCCCAAACCAAAGAGAGCCTCCGCGCAGCTGCCGCGACCGGCGTCATGCTCAGAATAGGCGCGCGGGGTCGCTCATGCGCCACACGCAAGGTCGTTGCACCCGAGGAGGTGTAGGCTACAGTGGCCGCAACGGGCAGGGTTTCTGCCACCGTGCGAATCGCGGCAGAAATCGCATCGCGTGCGTCATTCTTTCTGTGCGAGTGCACGGCATCCATCATGATCCGCTGAAGAGGGTCCAATTCCGTACTCTTCAGGATGCGATCCATCATGTTGACCGCTTCGATCGGATAGGAGCCCGAGGCAGATTCTGCCGAAAGCATCACTGCATCCACGCCGTCGTAAACAGCAGTGGCAACGTCGCTGACCTCTGCCCGAGTCGGAACAGGCGAAGAGATCATGGACTCAAGCATTTGGGTCGCGACGATCACTGGTTTACCAGCCTGTCGGCATGCGCGCACAATGCGCTTCTGAATAACGGGAACATCTTCGGGCGGCAACTCAACACCAAGGTCACCCCGCGCAACCATCACACCATCGGCTGCTGCAACAATCGCTTCTAACGACTCAATCGCAGAGGGCTTCTCTAGCTTAGCCATCACCCATGCGCGATTACCCACGATGGCTTTTAGCTCTGCTATATCTTCAGGACGCTGCACGAAAGACAATGCAACCCAATCGATTCCAATACTTAAACCAAAATCTAGATCCTCTCGATCCTTCGTCGTCAGTGCCGATAGGGGCAAAATCGCGCCTGGAACGTTAACGCCTTTGCGGTCTGAAATAACGCCGGCGTTCAGTGCCTCCACATCTGCAAACGTAGGACTACAGGAAAGCACGCGCAACCGCACCTTGCCATCGTCAATCAACAAGTCGTCTCCGGCCTTGATCGCGGCAAAAATTTCTGGGTGCAATAACGGCACTCGAGTTAAGGACCCCGGCGTCGGGTCTAAGTCCAGTCGCAGTTTTTGTCCGATAGCCAGAGAGAGCTTGCCATCGACAATCTTGCCTAAGCGCAGTTTTGGCCCCTGCAAGTCCATCAAAATGCCTACAGGGCGGCCGACGTCACCCTCGATTTGGCGAATCGCGTCGTAGCGCGCCTGATGGTCAGCATGGGTACCATGACTAAAATTCAAGCGAAAGACATCGACACCTGCGTCAAATAGCTTTCGAATCATTGCTGGTTCGCTGCTGGCAGGCCCAAGAGTGGCTACAATTTTGGTGTTACGGTCGCGGTGCGAGATCGCATCGAGTTTCATGTATCAGGGCCTTTAACATATCGGTTTATTTCGCTGAATTCATTCGGTCAGGGAAGTGATTTCAGGCATACTGTTGCCACCATATTACCTGTCCCCAAAGATAAACACTATTGGAGTCTTACTATGATTGCTGTCGCCGAGAAATCATCAACCACTTTGCGTGTAAACGGCACCCGCCTCTGGGACTCTTTAATGGAACTCGCCAAGATTGGTGCCACGCCCAAAGGTGGGGTGTGCCGCCTTGCACTGACGGATCTGGATCGGCAGGGGCGAGACTTTTTTGTAGCGCAGGCAAAAGCCGCAGGCTGTACGATTCGTATTGATGCCGTTGGCAATATATTTGCTCGACGAGCAGGCCGTAATAACGCCCTGCCCGCGATTTCAACCGGTAGTCACATTGACACGCAGCCAACCGGTGGACGATTCGACGGAAACTACGGCGTCTTGGCGGGCATAGAAGTCATACAAACACTGAATGATGCGGGTATCGAGACGGAAGCACCCCTGGAGGTGATTGTCTGGACCAATGAGGAAGGATCGCGCTTTGTCCCGGTCATGATGGGATCGGGTGCCTTTATCGGCGAATTTAAAACCGCTGACATCTTGGCGCAAAAAGACAAGGCAGGCATCACCGTCGGTGAGGCCCTCTCTGCGATAGGCTACGCAGGAAAGGATGTCCTTGACCCAAAGACGTTTGGAGCGTATTTCGAGGCGCATATCGAGCAAGGGCCTGTATTAGAGGCCAATGACATTACCATTGGTGTAGTCACCGGTGCGCTCGGCCAACGTTGGTTTGACGTCGTGGTCACAGGCTCGGAGGCACATGCTGGCCCGACTCCAATGGCCTTACGTCAAGATGCACTGCTCGCAGCTTCACGCATGATTCAGGCCGTCAACAGCATTGCACTAGATCATGCACCTAATGCCCGCGGGACCGTCGGCATGTTAGACAACTACCCGAATTCGCGTAATGTGATCCCCGGGACAGTAAAGTTTTCAGTCGACTTCCGTGCAGATACTGATTCGACACTGACAAAGATGGTCGAAGAACTACATACACAAGCAAACGCTATCGCTACGCAGGGAAAAGTTAGCGTCGACATTAAACAAGTGGTGTACTTTCCTCCACAAGCGTTCGCAACTGAGCTCGTCGGCGCTGTGCGCAGTGGCGCCAAAACGATTGGCTTAAGCGAAATGGATGTGGTCAGCGGTGCTGGGCACGATGCGGTGTACATGGCCCGGGTCGCGCCCACAGCAATGATATTTGTCCCGTGCAAGGACGGTATCAGCCACAACGAAATTGAAGATGCTCGACCCGAGCACCTTGAGGCGGGCTGCAACGTACTTTTGCATGCGATGCTGGATCGCGCCCGCCGCTAAAACTTAGCTAAGTCGTGACTCGAACGCAGCTCTGATTTTCAAGAGATGCGCGGGGAGCCCATGCGCTAATTTTTCAAAGAGTTCATCGTGTAGTTTGAATTCTTGCTTCCAGGCGCTGACATCGATCGAGGTAATTTTCTTGAACTTGTCGGCTGAGAAATCCATGCCAGACCAGTCGATATCTTCATAGCGTGGGGTGATACCAAATACATGCTCGTCACCTTTGGCATCGCCCTCGATGCGCCCGAGCATCCACTTGAGAACGCGGGTATTGTCGCTAAAGCCAGGCCACACAAACTTACCGTTCTCATCGGTGCGGAACCAGTTGACACAGAAAATCTTTGGCAGTTTTGTGCCTGAGCTTTGTAGACGATTACCAAGCGATAACCAATGCTCGAAATACTCGGCCATGTTGTAGCCACAGAACGGCAGCATCGCAAACGGATCACGACGCACAACGCCTTGCTGACCCACCGCAGCCGCTGTGGTCTCCGACCCCATCGTCGCCGCCATGTAGACACCCTCAGCCCAATCACGCGCCTCAGTGACCAGGGGCACCGTCGTTGAACGACGACCACCAAAAATGAACGCATCAATGACAACACCCGCGGGGTTATCCCACTCCGAATCCAACACTGGGTTTTGCGTGGCTGAAACGGTAAACCGTGCGTTGGGATGCGCTGCTTTGACACCCTTCTCTTTCGCGGACTCCGGTGTCCAATCACGCCCCTGCCAATCAATGCAGTGCGCGGGCGGCACCTTCGTCATGCCTTCCCACCACACATCGCCATCATCGGTCAGCGCAACGTTTGTAAAGATTGTGTCTTTCTTGAGCGTGGCCATGCAATTGAAGTTTGACTGCTCGTTCGTACCTGGCGCCACACCAAAATAGCCAGCCTCAGGATTGATCGCGCGCAGGTTGCCTCGTGCGTCAGGCTTAATCCAAGCAATGTCATCACCGATCGTCGTAATTTTCCAGCCCTGCTGGGCAAGCCCAGCAGGTGGAATCAACATAGCAAAGTTTGTTTTTCCGCACGCGGACGGGAAAGCCGCAGCGACATGGTATTTTTTACCCCAAGGGGCTTGCACACCCAAGATCAACATATGCTCAGCCAGCCAGCCCACAGATTTTTCGTTGGCCTCACTACGACCCATGGTCGAAGCAATCCGCAAGGCGAAACATTTCTTGCCCAGCAAGGCGTTTCCGCCATACCCTGAACCATACGACCAGATTTCGCGGGTCTCCGGGAAGTGCACGATGTACTTGGTCTCGTTACAAGGCCAAACCACATCCTTATGACCAGCGGCCAGAGGCGCACCAACAGTGTGCACGCAAGGGACGTACTCCCCGTCTGTGCCAAGAATGTCATACACCTTCTTGCCCATGCGCGTCATCATGCGCATGTTGACGACGACATAGGGAGAGTCGGACAACTCGATACCAATCTGCGCAATCGGGGAACCGAGGGGGCCCATGGAAAATGGAATCACGTATAGCGTGCGGCCCTGCATCGCGCCTTCAAAAAGTTCGTCCAGCTTGGCGCGCATCTCTGCTGGCGCTATCCAGTTATTGGTTGGCCCCGCGGCATTCTTATCTTGGCTGCAAATGAACGTCCGGTCTTCAACACGCGCCACATCATCGGGAGAAGAACGCGCCAAGAAAGAATTGGGACGCTTTGCCGAGTTGAGCTTGAGAAGCATCCCCGTTTGCACCATCTCCGCACACAAGCGGTCATATTCCTCTTGGGATCCGTCACACCAGACAACTTTTGCGGGTTTAACTTTGGCAGCGACTGCGGCCACCCAATCTTTCAGACCTTGATGACGGACGTACTCAGGAGCGTTCAATGAGAGATTCATGTCAATGTTTCAGTATTACGACAGGGTTAAAACTCGATAACCGCCAATGTTAGCATCGTAGACAACCCGAACAAACCGATTCCCTGCCGAAATATGCGTATTTCTGCGACGCAATATAAAATCAGTAGTTAACGACTTTTAATGATCTTTTATTTGCAATATAAAAGAACATAGCCGAATAAAATTCATTTTCCAGCAACTAAGCAAATCTTTCTGGAGCGACGCCATGACCCACTCTTCTGCACCTAGTTTCGCTGCCCTCTTCT
>Ga0315906_10005366_pt1 | contig 16166 bp, 15 predicted proteins | sample LakEriMetagenome_4_FD_203526 | JGI IMG/M metagenome (GOLD analysis project Ga0315906, IMG submission 203526) | Freshwater fungal communities from buoy surface, Lake Erie, Ohio, United States - Buoy 2 MA122 | ecosystem: Environmental > Aquatic > Freshwater > Lake > Lake biofilm | place: USA...
ACGTCTTGTTCCACATATTCCGACAAATTTATGGTCGAACCATTTGAGGATGGCAAACATAAATCGGGGGCTTTATCTCCCGGCCGCAAGTTCATAGAGCGATCACCAAGCAATTGTTGGACATGGCTAGTTAGTGGCCGTCTGGATGGCGCTCGATGGCGTGTAGGCCAAGAGCCTTGATCGAGAACGTGTCCTGAATTGCAAGGTAACGACAGCTCTCAGTATCGCTGTCGTTGAAGTGCTGATGCCACATCCATGTTGGGAAGCTGAACATGTCGCCTTCTTCCCAGTCGATGCGCTCTGGTTTACCGCCATCCCAACTGATTACCGAGTGTCCATGACCGGAAACGATGTAAATAACTGCTTCCGTCGTGTGTCGGTGGTTCACAGAAGCACCCTTGGGAGGCAATTCGCTGAGGTGTGGTTGCAAGCGCGAGCCATGACCGAGGCGATAGAACCTGGCGTGGGTCTTGCGGTACTCGCGTGGCGTTAGATCCGTCGTCTTAAGATTCTTAATGATTACGGCTTCGGTTGCGGGGTTCTTTTCATTCCACTGCTCGCGTGGCCCCATCTCGCTGTTCGCTGCTCCGCTAAGCGGCTGCTTACGCTGTTCGATGTCTTCAATTCTTGGTTCACTTGCCATTGGTTTGCCTTTCATATTTGTTAATTGAATTTGATAATTACTAGTTAACTACGCTCTTGCGCTTGCATCGGTTGCCCAGCTATTTACTCGCTTGTCAAATGTATTCAAAACTCCGCCAAGAATAAGTGCTACGCCAACAACGATGAAGGCGAGGGCAAACACGCCGACCATGTCGAGCTGTCGGGCAAAACTCTGGCTTCGGGCACCGATGCCGATAACCGCGATGAAGAGTTCTCCGTTGATCATTCCCTTTACAGCACGACCCACGGTTACCCGCAGAGCAGTGAAGATCATTGGCAAAGCACTTGGGAGATAAATCAGACGCAATGTCTGCTTATCGGTTGCTCCGAAAACAGCTGACATCTCAACGGTTTCTTTGCTGACGCTTTGTATCGCAGTCTGAACACTCACGATCAAAAAGAACACCGAATAGTCGATAATCAGGACGATAATTGCCCACCTGGATATTCCGAATACCGCGAAATAAATTGGTACGAAGAGAATTGATGGGGATGTCAGCATCAGGTTGATATACGGCCGCAATGTTCGTTCAACTGTGGCGTAACGACCGCATAAAACTCCAAAAAGTATTCCGAAAATAACCGAGAGTGAAAAACCTATAAAAAGGTTCTGCAAGCTTCGATTGAAGTCTGAAAGTACATCCACGTCGGTAAGCAGTTCATACATACGTACGAACACATCAGACATCTTCGGAAAGTATGGCTGGTTTGACACCCGAGATATAACATCGAACAGGGCTAAACCACCAATTACGGACAATATGTATGGCAGCGTGTTCGCTCGAAACTTGTTTGTCATTGCCGGCTACTCAGTTTGCTTTTTCGGCGAGCTCTTGAATTTGGGCAGTTCTTAAGTGATCCCAAATCTTTTCCTTCAAATCGATGTAGACGGAATTGCGTTCTGCTTCGCGTGTACGTGGACGACCAAGAGGAATATCCAAGATCTCGGTTATTCGTCCAGGACGTGCAGCCATTAGTACGCAGCGATCTGCAAGCAAAATTGCCTCATCAAGAGAGTGAGTTACGAAGACAACCGTCTTCTTTTGTGCTTCCCAAAGCCGGAGCAACTCTTCTTGCATCAGACGTTTTGTTTGTTCGTCCAAACCACCGAATGGTTCGTCCATCAACAGAATCCGTGGGTTCACAGCAAGCGCGCGTGCCAAACCAACTCGCTGCTTCATTCCACCAGAGAGTTCGCTGGGCAAACTGTTTTCAAAACCTGCAAGACCAACTGTCTTAATCAACTCCCGGGCCGTCTGTTCGCGCTCGTCTTTATCGACTCCACGAATTTCAAGCCCGAATGCGACGTTCCTAATGACGTTTGCCCATGGCATCAGGGCAAACGACTGAAACACCATTGCCCGATCTGGTGACGGACCAGAGACAGTCTCTCCTGCCGCAACAATGCTTCCAGAATCGAGTTTTACCAAGCCCGCGATTGCGCGGAGCAAAGTCGTTTTGCCACAGCCGCTGGGGCCAACGATAGTGATGAACTCGTTTTCCTTGATGTCGAGATCTATGCCATTGAGCACCTCAACGTGCCGTTCCGGCGTTTTGCGAGTTGCTGCCGTCACAAACGTTTTCTTGGCGTTGCTGATTGTAATCACAGTGTTTACCTAACTCCCTAGTTGTTTCTTCCCGTATAAAACCACGGAATTGATCGGCGCTCAATAAGAGCCATTACTTTTAAAATCAATAATGACTCTGCGACCAATATCGCAACGAGTCCGAATGTTTTCTCGGGGTTGAATTCGCCTTGGAACGTCTGGAACAGAGTGCCGATGCCTACTGAAATAAGCAGCAACTCGCTCAAAACCATTCCGCTGATGGCACGTGCCATGCCCGCCCTCAGGCCGGACCAAATCATGGGCGCAGCACTTTTAAACAGGATTTTTGTCCAAATATCTCGCTCGTTTGCACCAAAAACTTGAGCCATATCAAGCAACTCGGATGCCACTTGACGCAGACCCGCACGGGTGTTGATAACCACAATAGGGAACGTGAAAAGACAAACAATGATGCAACGGGATGCCAACGAGAATCCCATTGTCAAGATAACGAAAGGCATAATCATTGCGATTGGAATAACCAAAAGGAAGTCGAGCCAGGGGTCGAGTGCTCGTTCTAACCACTTGTATCGGCTAATCAGAATTCCCAAAGAGACACCAAAAACACTCGAGAGAACAAAGCCGATTACCAATGATTGATTGCTCACGACGAACGATCGCCACGTTTCCATGTCAAGGGACAACTCGATTGCTGCGTTAATTGTTCCAAGTGTGGATGGGATCAATACCGAGTCGTAGACGGAGATAAAAATCTGCCATGCAATTATCAAGCCGACAAGAAAAAGGAAGCTAATTGTTAATTGTTTACTGCGCTTAATGATCAGCTCCAAGTCGTTTTACAAATTTGATTAATACATAAGGTTTCTGGGTGGCGCCAACAATGTTGGGCGCCACCCAGAAACTCTTTCTATGAAGTTATTTAGAGTTTTAGTTTATTAATTGCAGCGTTCAATGGTTGGAGAACCGCCATGTCCTTTGCTACCAAACCAGGCTTCAACACTTTGGCGCCTACAAAGAAGTTGGCGGTCAAATCCAGTTCTTTAAAGAACTGCTGTGGATCTTCAGGAAACAAGTTTGCTTGCTGGTAAGCAACAATGATTTTGTCCATTCGATCCTCAAAGCCTTTGGTGTGCTTCAGCGCAAGACGCTTGAAAGTCTCAGCATTTTGGTTCAACTCGGCGGACAAGAAGATCAGTTCGTACATGTACTGACTTGCGATGTCTGGGTTTTTGGCCAAGAAGTCGTTGTTAGCCCACACCAAACCGGTCTTGATTTCCGGAAGGGTTTTGCTGAAGTTGGCGATTACTTGTGTACCTGCACCCAAGCCAAGCGTGTCTTCGACTTCCATCATTGTGGCGTCAAGTTTGTCGGCATTTAATGCAATCAATCGATTCGGCGAACCGTTAATGAATTGCTCAACAGGCTTGACCGATGCTGCACAGTTCTTCACTGCCCAGTTTCGGTACATAGCGGTGCTGACGCTCGCAGCACTGTGGAAACCAAGACGCTTTCCGTCCAAATCTGCACATGATTTAATCGAGTTCTTTCCAACCAATGTCCACGTGTTCTTCACGTTTTCACCGATGAACTTGACTGCGCCGCCTTCTTGAATCACCTTCATTGCTGCAGAGGTTGATGAGTTGCCCATCTGGAATTGACCTGATGCTCCACCTGCAATTACCAAGTCGGAGTTTGAAACGAAGGTGAGTTCGCCCTGATATCCGTATTTGAAGTTCAACCGTTCGAGAGCTTCACGAACTGGCACGCCGGACATGCCGTCGGAGGCAGTTGCAAGCTTGAACTTCAACTTGCCTTTTTTAGCCTTATTGAAGGTTTCAACCTTGGTTGTTACCGTTTTTGTCTCGGTAACTGTCTCTGTAGCTGTTTTCTTAACAGTCACGCTTGTTTTTGCAGTTACTTTGACAAGTGGTGTCGATGTAACTGTTTTCAAGGCACCATCTGTTGTTTTTGTGCTCTTTGTAGCGTTCTTTTCCTTTTTAACCACCGTGGAGGTCTCGGTTTTAACCGATGTCTCAACGATCTTTGTCTTCGAAACCTTGGCATCACGAGTGATACTCGTGGTCACTGTTGGAGTAGTCGATTTGGTGAGTTCGACGGCACTATCGGCCTTCACAACTCCACCCATTGAGACCAAGCTCAACATCAACGACGCAACTGTGGCGCCCACCTTTAATCCATACTTATGCATACAATCCCCTAGTTTGTGTTGTTTATATGACTTTCGGTATACCCTTATATCGAAACGATACCAAACCTCAATTAATTGACATAATTTTAAAGTTCACATTTTGTTCAATTAAAAGCCCCAAAACTCAATATCCCCATTACTTTCAGCACTGACTGTTTTCCATCAATCAGTATACCGCTATACACCTTATCCAACCAATTCCAACTTTGCCAATCGTCGGAACTTCCATTGCTCACCCCGCTCAATTGGAAACACTCGGGGGCGGATTACGGCGATGTGTTTCGGACTCAAAGGCATACGCAAGGCTAATGATGGCCTTTTCAGAATATGGCCTGCCAAGGAAGGTGATTCCGGCAGGTAGTCCTTCTGGGCTAAACCCCATTGGAACGATAATTGTCGGAACAAAGGCCAAGAATGTTGCCAGGTGGTGAGCTCCTTTGTGATTGACAAAGGGCGGCTTTATTCCATCCTCAATAGACGTCGGTTGATGCTCAACGGACTTGATTACGAGCGCATCGAGATTCTCAGATGCCATGAGATGCATTGTGCTGATATACAGGCGCTCGCGGGCGCGCAGCGAGGCATAGTGACCTTCGGCGCTTGGCTTGTTGCGCCACTGAGCTTTGGCGCGGGCCATGACAAGCTCAAAATCCGGGCTGTTGAGCACCTCTTCTCGCGTGCGAAAAGCGGGATTACTTGAGCGCGACATAAACCGCTCGAAGGCTTCGCTGTCATCCTCCGCCGAGGACGATCTCTTCCCTAGAGCGTCTTTCAAGTTTGGAATGACCACCGGATCGATTACGACCGCACCAGCTTTTGCTAAATCATTAATTGCCCGAGAAAATAATGTATCAATTTGCAAAAAGTCATCAGATTCTGGCTCGGAGTTTTGTCCTATAGATTCACGAATCACGCCAATCCGCTTGCCACGAAGCCCATCCGCGCTAAGTCCATCTGCGTAGGACTCATTTTCGGGGAACCTTCCCAATGCAGTTGCGGGATCCTCCGGATCAAAGCCAACCATCACGTCCAACAACTTCGCCACATCGGTTACGTTCCGAGCCATAGGGCCTAAAGATCCGTTAAGTAGTGGCCAGCCACCATAAGCACCATTCCTACTCACCAGACCCGTCGTCGGTCTCATTGCAACAACACAGTTCCAGCTTGATGGCCGGCATATAGATGCATAACCCTCTTGCCCGATTGCGACGGTGCAGAAATTGGCCGTTACCGAAACAGCTGAACCCCCGGATGAACCGCCAGAAGTTCGCTCTAAGTTGTACGGATTTTTCGTTGAACCAAAAAGAGAACCGTGTGTTTCGCCGGCAGCCAATTCGGCCAACGTCGCCTTTGCCAAAATGATGGCTCCTGCTTTTCTCAGTTTTTCAACAACAAAAGCATCAGAATCAGGATAGTGATCCTTGAACAACAAGGAACCGAGCGTGGTGGCCATCGGAGTTACGTCCACTTGATCTTTCACAATTACCGGTATGCCGTGCAGAGGTCCAACAAATCCACTGGTTCGGAACATCGCATCGAGATTGTCTGCTTGTTCAAAAACATTGGGATTGATAGCGATTATTGCATTTAACTTTGCGCCGTCTTGATCATGTTTTTCAATTCGCTCCAGATATAACTCAACCAATTGTCGGCACGTCAATTCACCTGCACGATAGGCGCTATGAATCTTGTCAATTGTTGTTTCGAGTAAGTCAAACGACATTGTGGTTTATCTCTCCCCAATTTGCTTGTTGAATTTCACTTCAACAACTCCGAAACCCTCTCAGGCGTGATCGGTAACTCGGTTGGCCAAACGCCTATTGCTCGAGCCACCGCGGTAGCGATAGCAGCAGCGATTGGGTTCATTGCTCCTTCGCCACTTCCCTTAGCCCCGTACGGGCCAACACCATCTTCACGCTCCACCACGACAGAAGTTATCTTTTTGGGGGTGTCCCGCATTCTTGGCACTCGGTACTCGACCATGTTGGGGTTCAACAAACTTTGACCCTCGTAAATCAACTCTTCATACAAGGCGCCGCCCAACCCCTGCGTAGCAGCACCCAAGTCCTGGCCTTCGACCATCGAGGTGTTAATTGCATGGCCAACGTCGCCGACCGTCACCAGATGTTCAACGCTGACAGCACCGGTGAGTTCATTGACTTCGACTTCGACGCCTACGACACCGATCTCCCAAAAAGGAGGAATCTCTTTGGTCACTCCGTCCTTTCGGACAACCCCGACTCCGACCACTTCTCCGGCCTTTGCGCCGAACCAGTCCTGAATGACCTTCGCAGATGAAAGTTCAGTCTCCCCTATTTTTATGAGACCTGTTTCGGCGAACACCGCGACGGCATCCTTGCCTGATTTCGACTGCGCCATAGAGCAGAGTTTTTCCTTCAAGTCGGAACATGCACGCTGTGTGGCCAAGCCGGCAATCGTTGTGGTGCGGCTTGCTCCGGTTGTCCACTCGTAAGGGGTGCTGAGCGTGTCTGATTGGCTCACCGCAACCTTGTCCAGGGAAATGCCCAACTCTTGGGCGACAATCTGTGCAAGGGCAGTTTTACTTCCCTGCCCAAGTTCGGTAGCCGAGGTCATGAGTGTTACAGAGCCGTCATAGTGCATGCGCACCATCACCGTTGAAATTGGCGCTGCACCCGCATCAGAAGCTGATACCGCAAAGCCGATGGCACGGCGATACCCGTCCTTGCCAGGTTGCGCAGCAGCCTGAAGCGCGTCGATAACGATGTGCAAGTCGGCACCGATGTCGGCATCCAAGCCACGACCGTCGGGAAGAACTCGGCCACCAGGGCCCAGAAGATTCTTGAATCGCAATGTTCCAGAATCGATTCCCACTTTGTCTGCTATTTGCTCGAGATTCACTTCGCCAGCAAGCACACCTTGGGGTGCACCAAAACCCCGATATGAAGATGCCGGCGAGGTATTCGTGTACATCAGGCGGGCATGCACCTTCAAGTTTGGAATTTTGTAGGGCCCGAAGCATCGATGGGCGCACTTGGTAAGAACGAGCGGGCTGTTATCGCAGTACGCACCGCTATCCATCAAAATGTCAAACTCGCGTGCAGTTATTTCCCCACTGTTTGACACCGCGGTGCGAACTTTGATCTGTGCGTTGTTTGCCCTCGTCGTAGCAATTGCGCCCTCTACATCGGTGCTGATCTTTACGGGGCGCCCGACTAGATACGAGCAGAGCGAAGCTAACGGCTCGATTTTTGTGTACGACTTTGAGCCGTAGCCGCCGCCTACATAGGGAACTTGTACTCGCACCGCCGAAAGGGGAAGCCGGAGAATCTTGCTCAGTTCCTCGCGCACCATGGTGGGGTGTTGGGCGCTCGTTATTACGTGAAGCGATCCAGGCTGAAAATCGGCAATAGAAATATAAGTTTCCATCGCGTACGCATATGTCATTGGAAACTTGATCTCTGTTTCGACGACATGGTCTGCTGACGCAAACGCCGAATCGACATCACCCCAGGCAATGTTTACCTCGTGGGCCGTGTTGCCAGACCGTTTCGGTTTCGCATCCAAAAACCCTTCGATATTGTCCGAATAGTTGTCTTCATGAATGAGATCGCTGGACTCGAGTGAATCCTCGATGTTCATGATCTCTGGAAGGTCTCCATACGTGATCCATATTTTTTGGGCAGCGTCAAAAGCCTGTTCGTAAGTAACCGCAACTACCACTGCTATCGGTTCACCCACATAGCGGACTTTGTTTGTTGCGAGAATCGAATGGTCGGGAACAATATGTCCGAACCGATTTTGGAGAGTACCGAAATCAGCAGCAACTACTACCGCCAAAACACCTTCGGATTCTTGCGCTTCGGCAAGATCTATCTCATCAATCGTCGCGTGCGCGCGCTCTGAGCGAACAACAAACCCGAAAGCCATATTCGGAAGCGTGAAATCGCCCGTGTAGCGGGCACGACCGGTGACTTTCTCATAGCCGTCTTTTCTGAGCTGAATAGCACTATTCATTTCCGAAACGCTTTCTCACTGCTACTCGTGCCGCCTCGATAATTGGCTCGTAACCGGTGCAACGACAAAGGTTGCCGTCCAGGTGCTCCTTAATTTCTTCATCACTTGGACGCGTATCGCGATCGAGTAGGGCCAACGTCATCATGATGAACCCCGATGTGCAAAACCCGCACTGAAACGCAAAATCATTAACGAATGCTTGTTGCACGTCATTGAGTCGGCCTTTATCGGAGACACCCTCGATTGATTTAACTGATTTGCCGTCAAGCGAATATGCCAAAACCGAGCAGGAACTCACTGGTTGGCCCTCCACCAAAACGGTGCAGCTTCCACAAACCTGCAACTCGCAACTTACCTTTGTGCCTGTTAGCCCCAAGTCCTCCCTGAGAAACTGGGCAACAGTGGTGCGGTTGTTCACCCAGGCTTCAACCTTGGCGCCATTGACATTGCATGTGATGAGTTGACCCATTGCCATTACTTACCCACCCCAAGCTCGCGCAGTTTTCCCTTGATTAAACGACGCTTGTAGTCGGCGGACCCAGCCAAATCTGAGCCAATCTCCAATTCGTCCACCCACTGCTCCATCAATTCGGGTTGATCAAACTTAAATGAATTACTTGTTGGCACATCTGTTGCTGCTCCGACCACGACGAATAACTCATCCGACTTTTTTTCAAAGGCAATTCCGACGACCGGACGTTCGCCAAATGTGTACTTCCAATACTGCACATCTTTCGCCGGCAAAGGAATCTGTACTTTGGCCAACACCTCACCTTCGCCAATCGCGGTGTCAAATGCACCGAGAACGAACTGGGGAATGGTCAAGACACGTTCGCCAGCGGGGCCGACAAGCACAACCGAAGCGCCGAGGGCGTAGAGCACTGTGCTGATGTCAGAACGAGGCTCGGCAAAACTAATGTTGCCGCCAATTGTTCCCGTAGATCGAACCCTTGCATTGCCCACCCTGAAACATGCCTTGCTCAGGACGGGCACAAGCTTCTGCACGAGTTCCGAATCAATGATCTCACGATGTGTGAGCGTCGCCCCGATTTCCAGAAACGGACCAGACTCAGCCAACACCCGCATCTCGCTATTTCTATTGATATCAACTAGCCCAATGGGAGACAGCGCGCCTATCCGTAGTGCAGGAACCATCTCGGTTCCGCCAGCGATTACATACCAATCTTCTTCTAGATGTTGCAACGTTTCTGCGTGAGACGTTGCAAAGCGAAGATCAAAAGCTGGAAGCACGACTAGCCACCAAAGTTGTCTTTAACTTGGCTTTCAAACCCAAGCATCAGTTTGTGCGCCTTGCCCTTGATAACACTGGCACCCAAGGTTGCAACCTTGCCGCTTACTTCGTACGTTCCCGTCAATCGAATATTTGTCGCATTGTCAGACAACTTTTCGAATTGAACTTCGGCGGAAATTCGGATGGCTGAACGAACCTGACGATCTTCCCCACGTGCCTCAACCGCGAACTTCATCAGTTCCTCATCGATGGCAGTGGTGATCGCCAAATCCGCCCTCAACTTGAATGGGCCAACCTTGTCTTCTAGAACGGCCGTATAACTCTTGAGGTACTCAAGTTCATTGAGTTCCGAAAGAATTGGCAGAAACGTTGAAACCAGCTGCACATTTTGAAAGTCTTTGAATACTCTTTCAATTGGACAGCCAACTTCAAACGTTGTCTCCAGTGTGTCTTTGGCCACGAATTTACTTCAGCTGCTTGCGTAGTTCGGGAAGAACTTCGTTACCAAGAAGCTCGATTGAAGCGAACCAAGTCTCGAATTTGAGACGAAGGTCGAACACCAGGTGATCTACACCGACTGTTGCAAACTTCAATGTCTGCTGAATCACTTCGTCTGGATTACCTGCGATCAACGAACCTTCAATGTCGGCAGCGGTCTTGAATTCGCCGGACTCTGGCTTGGACCACCACTTGCCACGCTTGTTCGCCCAGGCAATGAGACCATCAACATTGAGACCATCCCATGCCAATTCGCTGCGCGAAGCAATCGATGTTGGAGGGATAACTGCAACTGTTGGAAGTGGACGTCCGTTTTCTTTGACCAAACCCTTCATTGTCTCTACTCGGTCGGCAATTGTCCTCAGTGTTGTTCGTCCTGGCATCCAACCGTCGGCATATTCGGCAGCCAAACGAGCAGACTTCGGAGTTGCACCGCAGTACCAGAACGGGACAGGCTCGTTTGGTCGGGGCTGAATTGTGACGTTCTCAAACGAGAAGAACTCATCGGAGTGGGAAACATTGTCTTGGGACAAAAGCTTTCTCAAAATTTCGGCATTTGAACGAACCATCTCGACACGGTTGTAATCGCCCCAGCCGATCACCTTGAACTCATTGTCAAATGTGCCTGCTCCCCAACCCATGATCAGTCGGTCGCCGAGCAATTGAGCCATAGTTCCGATGGTCAGAGCTGTGTGGACTGGGTGACGAAATGGGATGAGAGAACCTGTTCCCAATGAGATCTTTTCGGTCACTGCACCAATTGCGGTGAGAGTTGTAAGCGCCTCGTAGAAGTTGGGGTCAGGGTTTTCCATCTCACCGTGTGGCTCAAACACCAGGTGGTCTCGTACCCATAGTGAGTCGAAGCCGAAGGATTCGGCGAGTACTGCACCGTCCAACAACATTCTCTTGTTTGCGTGCTCACCAAAGTGTGGAAGTAATAGTCCGAATTTCATTTCATAGCTCCTTGTTTAAGTAGTGATTAAATTTATTAGAGAGTTGGCTTAGCCTGTTTTCCGTAACCCGGTTTTCCGGTTACAGCACCCGAGGCGTAAATATCCTTGCCGCGAAGCAGAGTTTGAACGATTGAGCCGCTCATCTCTCGGCCGTCGTAAGGGCTCCAGCCGCACTTTGACAAACGGGTTTCGTTCTTGATTGTCTGCGGAAGATTGGGGTCGTAGATAACCAAGTCAGCATCAAATCCCGACTTGAGAAATCCCTTCTTTGCAAGCTTGAACTGGGTCGCTGGCCCTTCGGCAACTACCCGAGCCACTGTTGTCAATGGCATCTTGCCCGACCGTGCGCTATCGATGAGCAGTGGGTACTGCTCTTGGATACCGGGTGTACCTGTGTGACATGCCCAGCAGTCTGCCCAGCCAATTTCCTTGTCTTCACGCGTGTGTGGGGCGTGGTCGGAGGCGATCATCTGAATCGTGTCGTCATTGAGTGCTTCCCAAAGTGCGACACGGTGATGATCTTCGACCGCATACGAAAGAGCGTAAGGGCCAAGCCTTTTCACATCGTTCCATGTAGAGAGGAACAACGCCCAGTGGTTGACTTCGCTACTGACGTTTACACCCTTTTCTCTATAGAACTTCACGAGTTCGATGCCACCAATTGTCTGCATGTGAACAAGGTGCAACTTTGTTCCAGTTGCTTCCGACATTCTCAACAATGTGCCAATTGCGGTGTCCCAAATAATGCCGTTACTTGCGGCATATGTCTTTGCGTAAGCCTCTGGGCTGCGGTCGCCGCTGGCCCAATACTGCTGCTCGATAGAGGTGACGATTGCCTGGTTGTGAGGATGCACCATGAATGGCAAACCGGTTGGCCTGATTGCTTCAAACATCCTGAAAAGATGGCCCTCGTCCATGATTCCGCTGCCCGATGGATGGGGATAATTACGACCAGAGTCGATAACCATGAATACCTTGAATGCTGCAATGCCAGCTTCAGCAAGCTTTTCTACTTGCGAAGTATCGCTTGGCAACGGGTTGTGGTTCCAGTCGATAATCGACTTTGATCGATAGAGATCAAAGACTTCGTCGAGGTTCTCACGTGTTTGTGTCACGGGATTCAGGTTCGGCATACCGAAACCTGTAGTGACGCCACCGGCTGCTGCTGCAGACGAGCAAGTAACGATGTCTTCCTTGTAGGTAAAACCGGGCTCGCGGAAATGGACGTGAACGTCGATCATTCCAGGAAGAACCCATTTGCCAGATGCATCAACCACATCTACCGATTGGTCGAAATTAACCGAACCAGAATCGACAACATCCAGAATTGTCTCTCCCGAAATAAGAACATCGGCGATACGAGATTGGCCGCCGGAAATAACCGTGCCGCCGGAAATAACTCTGTCGATATTTTGTGTTGAGGCCATATTACTTACCTGCGCCAAATTGCATTGACAGGAATGATGAAGACGTAGCGGTTGACTCGTGAATGTCGACAACTCCGTTACGCAAAGCATTTGTGAACCATTCCACAATTTGTGGAATCACTACACCGCCGTACTGCTTGTATGCCTCGTAGTGCGTTGTATCGCGCTGCATGATCAACTTCTTTGGAGCCCCTGCAGCTTCGTACAAGTCTGTTGCGTGATCGGTAGGAGTAACTGCGTCATCTTCAACTCCGATAATCATGAGTGGTGTTGGAGCGACTAAGGCAACAACATCAATTGGCTTGTATCGCAGAATTGCTTCAGCACAAGCAAGTGGAACCTGGGTAGGGATCTTGTCGTCCACATCACCCTTAACGTTGTTCAGCTTGCGCTCTGGGGTTGCGACCATGATTTCCTCGCGTGGATGCACGAGTGCGCCTTTCCCAGTTGAAACGCGAAGCTTGCGGTCATCGCTGAGTAGTTTCAGGAATGCAACCCATTCGTGTTCCTGGCGCATGCGGTGCAACCAGTCTGAACCATCCGAAACTGGTACTTGAGACACCACGCACTTAACGCGTTTGTCTACTGCGCCAAGAAGAATGGAGTTTCCACCGCCGGTGCCGCCGCTGCCGAATGCACCGATGTTGTGACTGTCGACTTGTGGGAGGGTCTCCAAGTAGGTGACGGCATTGATGAGATCTTGTAGCTGTAGGTCTGGCAGCAACTGTCCACGATCGCCTTCGCTATCGCCAAAACCGCGGTAATCGAAAATAAGGACATGAAAGCCCGCACTTGTAAGGGCTTCATGATAAGGCAAATACAATTTTGCGTCTTTGAGACCGAGCCAACCTGGGCCCTGGACGATGGCAGGGCAAGGACCGTTATCAGTGTCTGGTGAGCGCAAAATACCTGCGATCTTTGAACCCTCACTGTAGAACTCGACCTTTATTTCTTTCACTTGTCCCCCAATTTTCTTGTAGTTACTTGTAGATGATTTGGAATGATTACGACTGAATTTTTGCGAGCTGTGACTGCAAAGCCACTTGCAAGTGGCCCGTCATCCAACGAGACGCTCCATGAGCGTCCCTCGATTTAATGAGATCCTGCAAAAAACCGTGTGAACTGGGCGACGAGTCGCTAATTCGGTGATGCGGCTCGACCATTTTGCGAAGCTTCATGATCATTTCGACCAAAATGGTGGACCGGGTAGCTGAATAAAAACTTTCGTAAAAAGCTCTGCGTGTCTCGCGACCGCGAACTGGGTCCTTACTGGAAAACTCCATCTCTGAGCACAATTGCAACACCAGAGCCATTTCGCTTTCCGTCAGGTTTTCGATGGCCAATTGGCATGCGTACGGCTCTAGAACGAGGCGAATTCCGTACGTTTCCTGGAGGAGCTCTTTGGTTACAACCCGAACAACTGCCCTTCGACGGTAATCCAAGGTGACCATTCCGTTCGCGAGAAGTATGTTTAGGGCATCACGCATAGGAATACGACTTACTCCAAAGGCTGCGGCCAATTTGTCCTGCGGAAGATGTTCGCCAGGGCTGAGCTCGCCCTTGAAAATTGCGTCTTCAATGCGGTCGGCTACTGCCTGCGGAAACCCATGAACCGCGTGGTGCGTCGTGGCAAAACCGTCATTAATTAGCACGACAACCTGCGAATTCGCCCCATATGGCAACTAAGACTACCGGTATACCGTGGATGTGTCAAATTGACGGTGGCTACATATATAACGTCTAAAGATCTGGGTCTGGTGATAAAAGTTCAAGAACTTCTGACCTAGATGGACGCGACCTGAGAATATTCTTGCAGAACCCTTACAGGCTATGAGCCTTCCAAGATAAAGCAAATTTCTTGAATGGTAAATTCGATGCATGGCATCTGCTGATATTGCGATGTTGACCGCCCTTGATGCAAATACGCATACTGCCACGCAAATCTTCGAAGCCTTCCAACGAGACGGCGCCGTCATCGTTCACAACATGCTTTCCGACGATGTGCGTTCGCAACTGCGAAACGAGTTGGCCGAATCCATGCGCGACACGCGGCCCGGCACCAAGTCGTCAGATTCTGGCGTTCAAGAGTTTTGGGGGTCCAACACCAAGCGCTTCACCAGGTTGGCAATGCGATCGAAGGCCTTCCGCGACAACGTGCTGGTACACCCAATCCTGCTCGGCGTTGCCGATTCCGTATTGCGCCCACATTGCGCCTCGTACTGGATGAACACCGGGCAGATGATGATTATCGGGCCTGGTGAAAAAGCCCAATGGTTGCACCGCGATGCCGACAACTGGCCACTGGTGCTTGGGCCTGGCGAACGCCAAGTAACCGTGTCGTGCATGTTTGCACTCTCCGACTTTTCGGCAGAAGGCGGCGCAACCCAAGTTGTGCCCGGAAGCCACGCATGGGACAGCTTCGAACGCAAGGCGCTCGACCACGAAATCACACAGGCTGTTATGCCTGCAGGTAGCGGCCTCCTCTATTCCGGCACCGTGTTGCACGGTGGTGGTAACAACACCACAACAGACACGTGGCGCGAAGGTATGCACCTCTCTTTCGTCGTTGGTTGGCTCACGCCAGAGGAAGCGGGTTGCATTGGCCTGCCCGACGAACTTGCACGCACGCTTGCACCGCTGCAACAACAGCTACTTGGCTACCGCTGCTACTCGGGCGATGCAAAAGCAGCACGTCTCTGGACGATCGATTACGAAGACATTCCAACAGCAATGAATTGGGAGTAACAGAAATGACCACCAGCAACATTCAGGGCCTTCGCGCCAGCTTCACCCGAGATGAGTACACCGCTTCATCCGTATACGAAAAAGAAATGCGCGAAGTGTTTGCGGCCAATTGGTGCCACGTTGGACAGAGTTATCAGTTGTCGCACATTGGCGACCGACTTGTTGCACAAATCGGCGACGAGAGCATTCTTATTGTGCGCAACAAGGAAGGCGAATTGCGCGCCTATTACAACGTCTGCCAACACCGCGGTTCGCAATTGTGCGACGAAAGCGGTTCGGGATATGGCGGCGCAATTGCATGCCCATATCACGCCTGGACATACTCGCTGAATGGCAAGTTGGTGAGCGCAATCCACCACGACCAAGAGTCGTTCGATCGCGAATGCATCTCGTTGAAGCAGGTTCATGTCGACGAGTGGCAGGGCAACTTGTTTGTCAACCTCAACGAGCAAGCACTTCCGCTTATTGAATGGCTGGAGTCGTTGTACAGCAGGCCACGCGACTTGGAAAAGTTTGAGATGGGCTCGCTAAAGACTGTGTTGACAACCATTGACGAGGCACAAGCCAATTGGAAAGTGCTCGTTGAGAACTACAGCGAGTGCCTTCATTGCTCCACCGTTCACCCCGAGTTCTGCGACTTGGTTCCTGTGTACAAAACCGGGAAAACCACGCAAGACGACAGGCCCGATTGGGGCGCAAGCCTTGCCGTGGGCAAGACGGCTATTTCGTTCGTGCAAGACGAGGCACTGCCGCTTCTCGCATCCATGGACGACATGGACGACTATTCCGTCTTTGGCGCATACGTGTACCCAAACATGCTGATTGACGTAATGCCAACATGTGTTGCAGTAACTA
>Ga0315906_10005369_pt1 | contig 16161 bp, 12 predicted proteins | sample LakEriMetagenome_4_FD_203526 | JGI IMG/M metagenome (GOLD analysis project Ga0315906, IMG submission 203526) | Freshwater fungal communities from buoy surface, Lake Erie, Ohio, United States - Buoy 2 MA122 | ecosystem: Environmental > Aquatic > Freshwater > Lake > Lake biofilm | place: USA...
GAGCGGTGCCCCAGAGCCCTCTCCCGGTCCGGGTGTGCGACCGCCGGGTGCGCGCCCGGCGACGGTTGGCCCCCCTTTCCTGCATTCCACACAGGGTCTCTCTTCATGAGCGCTCCGCGTAACAACTTTCCGAAGCTGCACAATGCCAGCTGGCCCGGCGTGGTGGGCAAGGGCTCTCCCGGAGCCGAACCGATCATCGAACTCGACCAGATGCTGGCGCTGACTGCGGCGGCCGAGGTCGATGGGGTCAAGTTCGACGGCGTCGACGTCTTTCTGTTCGCCCCGCATGTCGACATCGACTCGACCGATGACGATCTCAAGCGGCTGGCCGACCGGGTGCGGAAGCACAACCTCGTGATTGGCTCGGTGGTGGCTCCGGTCTGGCCGCCGACAGGTGGTGGTTCGGCCATGGGGTCGGAGGCCGAACGCGACCAGTTTGTCGAGCAGGTGCGCAAGGGCTGCCGGATCGCTTCGCGGCTGCGGGAACTGGGCGTGCGTCCGTACGGGATTGTTCGGATCGACTCGGCCTGCAGCCCGTCCGACTGGGTCAAGGACCCGGAAGGAAACCAGAAGAAGATCGCCCACAGCTTCCAGCGCGCGGCTGACATTGCGGCCGACCATGGGGAACGGCTCGCGGCCGAGGGGGAAATCTGCTGGGGGGGTATGCACAGCTGGCGGCGGATGGTGCAGTTGCTGGAAATGACCGACCGCCCCGGTGTGGTCGGGTTCCAGGCCGACATGGCCCACACGCTGCTGTACACGCTGGGCTACAACGCCCCGGAAGACCGGATTCTGCCCGAGAACTGGAACTGGAGCGACGCCGACACGCTCGACCGGGCCCTCGCGACCCTGACCGCCGCCCTGCGTCCCTGGACGATCGACTTCCACGTCGCCCAGAACGACGCCACGGTGAAGGGTTCGGGTTCGCACGACAAGACCGGCAAGCACTGCCTGCCGAACGATCCCAACGGGAAGTTGTCGATCGCCAAGCACGCCCGGCACTGGCTGCGTGATTCGTACGGCAACCCGTTGAACAAGTACCAGCACATCTGCTGGGATGGCTGCATGTTCCCGAACGATGTGATGATGCTCCCCTCGACCTGGAACAGCATCCTCAAGGAAATGATCGCCGTCCGCGACGCGCATGGCTGGCACGCCTGAGCGTGGTTGACTGACTGGGACAGGGGCTGTGGACCCGATGTGGTCCAGCCCCTGTGCCTGTTTCCCAATCCACCCCACTTTTCATCCCCAGGGGAAGACGATGTCGAAACCTTTGAACATTGGCATGATTGGCTACGGCTTTATGGGCCGGGCCCACTCCAACGGCTACCGCAAGGTCAGCAACTTCTTCGATCTGCCGTATCATCCCGTTCTGAAGGCGGTCTGTGCCCGGGATGAGGCGAAAGCGAAGGAGTTCGCGAATCGCTGGGGTTACGAATCGGTCGAGACCGACTGGCGGAAGCTGATCGAGCGGAAGGATATCGACGCAGTCGATATCTGCGTTCCCAACAACCTGCACAAGGAAATCTCCATCGCCGCCGCCAAGGCGGGGAAGATGGTGCTGTGCGAGAAGCCCCTCTCGATGGACACCGCCGAGGGGGAGGAAATGTGCCAGGCGGTCGAGAAGGCCGGCGTGCCGAACATGGTCTGGTACAACTACCGCCGGGTTCCCGCCGTGACGATGGCGAAGAAGCTGATCGACGAAGGCCGGCTGGGACGGATCTTCCACTACCGGGCGGTCTTTCTGCAGGACTGGACGATCTCGACCGACCTGCCCCAGGGGGGGACGGCACTGTGGCGTCTCGACGCCGCAGCGGCGGGCTCGGGGGTGACTGGCGACCTGCTGGCGCACTGTATCGACACGGCGATCTGGCTGAATGGCAAGATCGACACGGTCAGCGCGATGACCGAAACCTTCATCAAGGAGCGGACCCATACCGCCACCGGGAAGAAGGAACAGGTCAAGATTGACGACGCCTGTGCGTTTCTGGCCCGCTTCCAGAACGGCTCGCTGGCGACGTTCGAATCGACCCGGTATGCCCGTGGCCACAAGGCGCTGTACACCTTCGAGATCAACGGCGAGAAGGCGTCGATCAAGTGGGATCTGCACGATCTGCACCGGCTGGAGTACTTCGACCACAAAGACGAAGGGAAGCTGCGGGCGTGGCGTTCGATTCACGTCACCGACGCCGGCGGCGAACACCCCTACATGGACCACTGGTGGGTACCCGGTCTGCAGATTGGCTACGAGCACTCGTTTGTGCACCAGGTGGCCGACTTCATCGACGGTCTGGGCAAGGGAGTTCCCGCCGATCCCACCTTCCGGACCGCGCTGGAAACCCAGCGGGTGTGTGATGCCGTGCTGAAGAGCGCCGCCAGCGGAGCCTGGGTCAACGTCTGACAGCCGGGCCCGGCTGGAAGGGAATGCACTCGCGGGGGTGTGCCGTCTGTTCGGCACACCCCCGCGCTTTTTGGACCATGAGGTCCCGAACAACGCCCGGAACCGACCTCGAGCAATCGCGGACCTTCTTATTCACTCGACTGGGCAGGACCACCCACGGGCCATCAAGAGGCCTGAATCCATGCCCGAATATGCTCAACTTCCGTGACATCGCTCGCACCAAACCATAAACCGCGTCACCAGCGGACAGTGTTCGATGCGCACCGCTTGTGACCCGCACGGTCCCCCCATTCCCGGCCGCAGGACCCGAGCAAGGAGGTGGGGAGAGGTGATACAGGAAATCCAGCCGGGAGGGATTCCTGACGATCGATTTTCTCCAGCTGCCCATCGAAGCTCATGTCTTCCGATCCATACCCAGCGGACCGGACACAGAGGTCCGCCCCCCCCGCCACCCATCGTCTGAACCCGTGACGCGGTGGTCTTTTGAATGAGAGGTCAGTGAGCCCGCTCGGCGGCGGCGAGGGCGGCGGCGTAACGCAGCTTGTTTTGGCGGACCTCTTGCGCCGCCTGCAGGAAATAGTCGGTGACCGCGCGGATTGGCCGGCTGGCGAGCTTGTCGGCCACAAAATGCTTCTTGCCGTCGGCGATGACCGGATCAAGATCGGCCCCGGTGAATCCATCGGTCGCCTCAACCAGACGGGACATGTCAATTCCCTCCAGGTCGGCGGGAATCCCGCGAAGGGCCCGCTGCAGAATCCGACCACGGGCCTCGGCATCGGGAAGCCCGGTTTCGAGCCACAATTCAATTCGTCCCGAGCGCAGCAACGCCGGGGGAAGATCGGCCAGTTGCATTGCGGTGAAGATCACGCACACATCCCGGCATCCTTCACTCTCGAGACCGTCGAGCATGGTCAGCAGGTACCGGTACAGCCCCAGTTCCTGTCCGGCCTGGAACATCGCGTCGCAGTCGTCGATGAAGACCACCGCCGGGGCATTGTGCCGGGCCTGCTCAAAGACACTTTCAATCTTCCAGTAGAAATTGGGGGTCCCGGGAATGAAGGTGCCGTCAATCCGGAAAAACCGGCTTTTGAGCCGGTGTGCGAGGGCCCGGCCGATGGTCGTTTTACCGGTCCCCGGAGGACCGAGCAGCAGGACTCCCCGCTTGGGGCGCAGGCCGTACTGGGTCGCCAGGGTGTCATTTTCGAGCGGCAGAACCACCTGCGTTTCGAGTGCCGCGATCAGATCATCCATCCCCTCCAGGTCCGTCAAGGAAACCTGGCGAACTCCGGGAAGATGAATGTTGCTGGTGAGCCCGTTCCCGGTCAGATGCTCGAGGAAACGCCCGGTGGAGAGGTCCGGGTCGGCAGCGAGCCACCGGCACGCCTGGGCCAGATCGCGGGCCGTGAGATGGGTGGCCTGGCGATGGATGCGCGAGAAGTCGAGCCGGTCGGCGACCTCGGCGGGAAGGATGCCGCGGGCCAGACAGGCGTAATCGGTGTCGTTGAATTCCTCCAGTTCGACTCCGTAGCCGCGGGCCTGAATGGTGTGCGGCGGGTGCTGCAGCCCCAAAATGATCTTGCGGCCATTCTTGATTGCGAAGTCGCAGCAGTTCAGCAGAGTGCCCGCCAACCAGTTGGTGCGGGGATACGAACCGCAATTGTCGACCACCTCCTGCAGCAGATCGACATCATCGACCACCACGGCGGGATACTGGAACAGCGATTCGGAAATCAGCCGTTCAAACACCTCCTCGAGCGCCAGAGGGTTCGAGACCCGCATCTGCTGGGCGAAACTCGAAAACGGAATGAATTCTCCATCCAGATCGCGACACAGTTGCTGCAGCACGGTGGTTCTTCCGGCACCGCGCCCGCTGGCCAACCAGGCGATGGGACTGACCTGGAGGGAGGTGTGCAGTTCCCGCAGCGCCTGCTGCTGGGTGGGGCAGAGTTCCGGAATGCCGTGGTTCAAATGGAGGCCGTGGAGGAGAGGAATTCAGAAACGTCAACGATGGGCGGACACACGACGCGGTCTCGAGGTTCGCTTACCCTGCGGGGGCAAACAGCATCCGCCATTTGTGCCGCAGCAAGGACCGCGCCACCGAGTACAGTTTTCGGGCCTTTCCCAATTCGACCCGGCGGGTGAAGACGTCGTAATGCCGGCGTTCGATCTCGGTCAGCAGGCCGCCGTAGATGGTGACCATGGTCTCCAGAATGGGCCGGCCCGGGGGATCGAGCCAGCCAAACAGCGGCTGCATGCGGTGGTAATACTCGCGGGCTCGCGCTGCTTCGAATTGCAACAGTTCCACGACCCGGGGAGAGGCCAGCGCGGCCTGCAGATCGTGCGGTTCCACACCAAATCGCCGCAGGTCCTCGGCCGGCAGGTAAACCCGGCCATTGAGGGCGTCTTCCCGCACATCCCGCACGATGTTGGTGAGCTGGAAGGCAGTGCCGCAATCAATGGCGACGGGAATGGCCCGCTCGTCGTGAAAGCCCCAGACATGGATGCAGGCCAGCCCCACCGCCCCCGCCACGTGGTAGCAATAGCGCTCCAGATCGGCGAAGGTCTCAATGGCGACCGGGTGCAGATCGAGCTCGACCCCGGTGATGACGTCGGTGAGATACCTGACCGGCACCTGGTACCGCCGCAGCATGTCGGCCACGGCGGGCAGCAGCGGATGGGCCGACTCTCCCGTGGCACAGGCCTCGGCCAGTTGCGCCCGCCAGTCGCGGAGGGCGGCGGCCCGTTGTTCGAGCGGTGCGTCGCTGTCGGCCAGATCGTCGGTGACCCGCATGAACGCGTAGAGCGCGCACATCGCCTGGAAGCGGTCCCGCGGGAGCGTCAGGAACGAATAAAAGAAGTTCTTCCCGGTCTGGCGGGCCAGGGTCTCACAGCGCTGATACGACTCGGCAAGCGACACGTAACGGGCCCGGCGGTGTGATCGGAATGGGCGAAGTCGGCTCGGGAACCGGAGGTCAAACCGGGGAGATCGCTCCCCCGGTTCTGCTGTCCGGCCGGACCACTCTGGCGAGAGGCCCAACGTGTTCGAATCGACCCAGGCTGACGCCTCAACCGCCGACTCGCCAGCGTCGAACCAGGGCATGGCCCAGACACTTCATCAGCAAACCGGCGGCATCCCAGCGGTTGACCGTGGGTCGCTGCTCCCAGACACGATATCCAATTGCAGCAATCCGATCCAGAATCCGCTCGCCTCCCCGGGCGAAGAGTTCCAGATCGACCTGTATCCGGAAGGGAAACTGGGCCAACTCCGGCTGACCCGGACCACTCCAGGGAGCCAGCAGTTGCCGGGCCCGGTCGACCTCGAACCGCAACAGTTCCACGAACTGGGGGTTGGTCTCGCGACGATGGAACTGGTCGCGGGTGTAGCCAAACCGCTCGCGATCTTCCTGGGGCAGATAAATGCGGCCGATGTCGAAGTCGCGGGCCACATCCTGCCAGAAATTGGCCAATTGCAGCCCCGTGCAGATCGAATCGGACCAGGCGAAATTCCCGGGGGTAGCGCGTCGGCAGAGGGCCAGCACCAGCCGCCCCACGGGATCGGCACTGCGGCGGCAATAATCGAGCAACTGGGAGAAGGTCGCGTATTCCCGGACAGTCTGATCCTGCTCGAAAGCGGAGATCAGGTCGACCAGGGGCTGCCGGGGGATGTCAAACTCCCGGATCGTCTCGGTCAGGGCGACCAACACCGGATGTCGCGATTGGCCGGCATAGCAGGCGTCCAACTCGCCCCGCCACCACTGCAGCAAAGCAAGGGCCCGCTGGGGATTCCCCGTTTCATCCCCCAGATCGTCACTCCAGCGGCAGTAGGCATAGACGTTGTAAAAATGCTGGTGCAGGGAGCGGGGAAGCAGCAGCGAAACAACAGGGAAATTCTCGTAATGCCCGGTCGCCAGAAACCGGCAATAGCCCCGGGAATCGGCCAGCGAAGGGATTCCCGCGGTCGAATTCGGTCCCCAGCGGGTCAGTTCGACCTCGAAATCTTTGGCGGGAGGCGGCAGCATGGGGGTTCGGTCAAACGGGGGGGACCACTCAGGGCGGTACTGTAAAGCGGAGACCTGTCGGCGTACAATCAGGATTCCGCCGCATTTTTGACAGGTTGTGAGTTCATGTCTCTCCCGCAGGTTGTGATTGTTGGTCGTCCGAACGTCGGCAAAAGTTCACTGATGAACTGGCTGGCGCGGAAGCGGATCTCGATTGTGGATCCCACGGCAGGGGTAACCCGCGACCGCGTGACCTACCTCATGCAGGCGGGCGAGCGGTACTTTGAGCTGGTCGACACCGGAGGAATCGGCATTGTCGACAGCGACGATCTGAGTGCCGACATCGAACGGCAGATCCAGGCGGGGCTCGAACAGGCCGACCTGATTCTGTTCGTCGTCGATGCCCAGGCGGGGGTGGTGCCCCTGGATCACGAGGTGGCCCGCCGGCTGCGTCCTCTCGGCAAGACCGTGCTGTTGGTCGTCAACAAGGCCGACAGTGAAAAATACGAGTCGATGGCCCCCGAGTTCTTCGCGCTGATGGACGCGCCAATGGTGGCCACCAGCGTCACCGCCGAGCGCAACCGGGACCGGCTGCTGATGAAGATTCTCGATCTCTTGCCCCCACCGGCCGAGGATGAGGATATCGAGGGGGAGAAAATCAGCGCCGACCCCGAACTGAAGATGGCGATCGTCGGGAGGCGGAACGTGGGGAAGAGCACCTTCATCAACGCCCTGGCGCAGACCGAGCGGATGATTGTCAGCGAAGTGGCGGGGACCACCCGTGACAGCGTCGACATCCGCTTCGATCTCGACGGCAAGCGGTTCGTCGCCATCGACACCCCCGGTGTCCGGAAGAAAAAGAGTCTGGCGAACGACATCGAGTTCTACAGCCTGACCCGGTCGCTGCGCAGCGTCCGGCGGGCCGATGTGGTGTTGATGTTCCTCGACGCCTCGCAGACCATTTCGATGGTCGACAAGCAGCTTGTTGGAGAGATTGCCGAGGAATACAAGCCCTGCATCTTCGTGGTCAACAAATGGGATCTGGGCCAGGAAGCCGAGATGACCACCGAGAAATGGACCCAGTACATCCAGCACTGTTTCGGTACCCTGGGGTTCGCGCCAATCGCCTTTATCACGGCGAAAGAGCCGATGAGCGTGAAGCGGCTGATCAACCTCGCGCAGTCGATCGCCAAGCAGGCCCGCATGCGGGTCTCGACCAGCCGGCTGAACCAGTTGGTGCGGCAGGCGGTGGTCCGCAACCATCCGCCGATGCGGGCGAACCGCGAAGCCCGCATCTACTACGCCACCCAGGTGGCGACCGAGCCCCCCACGATCGTGGTGAAGTGCAACGATCCCAAGGTGGTCGACAAGAGCTGGCGGCGTTATCTGCTGGGGGTCTTCCGCGACCAGTTGCCGTTCGCTGAAGTGCCGATCAAGGTGTATTACCGCTCCCGCACGGGCAGCGGCCCAGCGGGCGAGGAACCGACCGATGAATTCGAGAATTCGCCCGAGGTGATTCTCTCGGGGGATGAGCCGGTCGATTTCGCCGCCGACTTCGACGACGACGAAGAATGACCAGCCGTCCGGGATCGACTGTCGGGCTGGCGGACTGACGTTCGGATGAAGGAACGGCCAACGCCTCAGGGGCGCAAGCCCAGCCCGCAACCCGTTGCTCCCAAAGGGTTGCGGGCCATGCGGGGAAAGTTGGCTGGAATCCCTCGCCGAGGTGACTGGAGCGCCCCGGGGTCTCAATCTCCCCCGTGTCTCAATCCCGTTGAAACAGGTCCGCGACGGGGTGGAACGGGACCTGGGCGTCGAGCGGGAACATCGGCCGGGCACAACGTGTATGCCCGAGGCCGCGCACGTTGGCGCTGGTGGAGCCCGGAGCGTCGACGTTGATCTCCAGGGCGCACCACTCGGAGAACATGTGGTGTTCGCAATGGGGCGATTTCACAATCACCAGATCGAACTTCCGCGGATCGAGTCCGTGGGCGAGGAACCACGAGCGGTCGAACAGACTGACCGGACGGCTCCCCACCAGCAGCGTGATCGGTCCGACTTCCAGAACAGCGGTGTCTCCCGAGAACCAGGGCCAGCCAAACGACTCGCTGCGAAACTGTCCATCCGACAGCATCTTCACCCGGGCCGTGACCGGTAGCGGCTGGAACCGCCCCGGGTCTACCGTTCCGCCGATGGTGGTCTGAATGGTGGCCCCCACCCCCGCGGCGAAGGCCGCGCGGACAGCCGGAGCGTCGACAATCGGAACCAGTGACCTCCCCGGGTAGCCCTGACGGACAATCTCGCGGAGGATGGCGTTGCTGTCTCCCGACGCCCCCGAGCTGGTCGCGTCGGCGGCATCTTTCAGAATCACCGTCCCCTGCGTGACCCCCGCCGCCTGTCGGATGCTGTCGGCCACGCTGGTCAGCGGCACCTGCATCGATTCGTGGTGTTCCCAGAAGAATCCGGCCAACTCCAGCGCCAGCCGCTGGGCTTCGTCCGGCTGACTCTCCAGCACGACGAAGCTGTTGGTCCTCAGATCGGGCACGTCGGTGAACGGGTTGCCCCACATCACGGCGGCCGAGAGAGCCTGGGGCAGGGTTTCGATCTCCTTCGCCCGGTTCACACTGTGACGGATTAAACCCGTCTCAGTGATCAGTTCATCACCCCGTACCAGCGCGGGAATCTTGACCCGCGCGGTGACCGGTTTCAGGCCCCCCTTCAGAACACGCAACAGGGATCGGGCACCACGGACCCCCGTCTCGAAGAAATCGACGTGGGGATAGGTGTGATAGGCGATGGTTACATCAGTGTGCCGCAACATGCGATCGGTGAGGATCCCGTGGAGGTCGAGCGTCACCACAAAAGGAATCTGTTCCCCCAGGATCTTCCGCGCCTCCTGCAGCAGATAGCCTTCGGGATCGAGTTCTCCTTCCGCCTCCATCGCCCCATGCAGCGAGAAAAAGGCCCCGTCGACTTTCCCCGCCGAGGCAATGTCTTCCAGGAATTCTCCCGCGAGGCGTTCAAACCCGGCCCGGGTCAGAACTCCTCCTGAGGTGTTGGCGCTGGCCCCGAACGCGGGGACAAGTTCGACCGCCGGGGTCTGGTCAAAGACGCTGAGCGCACCACCGACCTCTTCCCGCACCCGACGGTGATGATCCAGCAGCGCCTGTTTCCGGACAATCCGGAAATCTTCGTAGGCGCTCCGCCCGGGATTGAAGGTGGAGACTTCCTGCTTGCATTCTGCCAGAAGGATGCGGGGCATGCGTTCGCGGAGAGAGAGTGAGGAATGGTCTGGTGAATTGGCACGATCGCGTCGTGCTCAGCGCGCCTGGGGGGCGCGGGGTGTACCCCAGTGTTCGGTCCGATAGCTCCGCCCGAGCAGGGCGTTCGCCTCGTCGTCCCCGGCGATCTGTTCACGCTCGGGATCGAAATTGAAGCTGCGTCCCAGCCGGCAGGCCAGATTGCCGAGGTGCGGCAGGGTCGAAGAGAGATGCCCGGTCAGGGCGTCGGCCGCGAGGGTCGCATTTCCCCGGATCGCCTCGACGAAGTTCAGTTGATGCGGGGTGATGCCGACCGACTTGTCCTCGGGAAGCGACACATTCTGCCGTTCCCCCTTCACGTTGAACACTTCGCATTTGCCCCGCTTGGTCAGCAGCATCCGTCCGTTGGTCCCCAGGAACTCGTTGCCGTTGTCGATGTTGTTGGGATAATACCGGCTCCACAACCGCATCTCGAAAATGAGTTGCCGGGGCTTCCCGGGCTGGCCATCGGCCGGGTACTCGAAGGCGGCGGTCAACGTATCGGGATGCTGCTGGTCATCGTCATGGATGTATTTTCCGCCGACGGCGGCAATTCGGCTGGGATGCGTTTCGACCCCCAGTCCCCAACGGGCGATGTCGATCTCATGCACCCCGTCATTCCCGGCGTCTCCGGTCCCAAAGTCATACCACCAATGCCAGGTGTAGTGGTGCCGGTTGGGCTGGAACGGGACGAACGGAGCCGGTCCAACCCAGGTGTCGTAGTCAAACCCGGTCGGCGGGGTTCCCGGCTGCGATTTGCCAATGGGAGGGCGGAACTGCACATTCCAGGCACGGGCCACCACAACGGGACCAATCACCCCGTCGCGCAGCAGTTGGATGGCCGCCTTGAGGAAGGGCGCCGACCGACTCTGGGTACCATGCTGCACCAGCTTGCCTGTGCTGCGCGCCGCTTCCACCAGCCACCGCCCCTCGCGCACATTGTGCGAGCACGGCTTTTCGACATAGACATGCTTCCCCGCCTGCAGGGCCAGCAGGGCGGCCGGTGTGTGCCAATGATCGGGAGTGGCGATCGAAACAGCATCGACTGATTTGTCGTCGAGAATGGTCCGCAAATCGGCCACCTGCTTCGCAGAGGGGACGATTTCGCCCGCTTCAGCCCGCCGCTTGTCGTCGACGTCACACAGATAGGCGACCTCGACATTGGGCAATCCCGCGTACGATTTCACATGGCCGCGTCCCTGACCTCCCAGCCCGATGATCCCCACCACCACTTTGTCGTTGGCGGCGGCCGATGCGGCGCGGGGGGCCCCCAGCGGCGCCAGTGCGGCCAACGGGGCCAGGCTCGAGGTCTGCAGAAAATCCCGACGGGGGAGCGCGGTCATGACGGATTCTCCAGAAGGAGGGAACGCTGTGGAAGGAGGTTACTTCTTGAGGGAATCGGGAGGAATCCCGATGGACCAGACTTCCGCCGAGAGGGGCGTGGCGTGGCCTCCGGCGATCCAGAGCCGGTCCTGGAAGACATACGCCGAGTGTTCGTGACGTTCCTTCCAGGAGTGTGTGGTTTCGAGCTGGTGCCAGCTCTTGCCGTCGGCCGAATACCAGACGTCGCCCCAGTTCTTGGAAGGATTGTTCGACCAGCCCCCCAACACCCAGATTCGGTCGCGGTAGGTGGCGGTCGAAAACCACAGCCGGGCCGACCAGGGAGCCGCCTCAGTCTCGCGGGTCCAGTTCTTGCCATCAGCCGAACTCCACACGTCGTGGAACGCCTTGTAGCCCGGGACGTAGTTCCCCCCGCCGAAAACGTAGATTCGATCGTTGAGGACAGCAGCCTGGTGATACGCCCGGGGAGCCCAGCCGGCTGCGGGAGTGACACATTCCCAGGTCTTGCCGTCGGCCGAACACCAGACGTCGTTCTTCAGGCTGGAATCATCGCCAAAGTAGTAGTTTTCAGTCCCCCCCAGGATCCACATCTTGTTCTGGAAGACCACAGCTCCCGCCGCAATGCGCGGCGTCCAGCCGGCGGCGGAGGTCGCCTGTTGCCAGTCGGCCCCATTGCGGGAAGACCAGACTTCAGCCGAGGCCGAGTACCCGGGGAGTCGTCCGTTGTACCAGCCCCCCAGAAACCAGATCTGGTCCTGGAACGTGAGGGTCATCGGCAGATCGCTGTGTTTCCAAGGCGCCTGGGCGGTGACCAGCTTCCATTCCCGGCCGTCGGACGAGCTCCACACATCACGCGGCGGGGCCTGGAACGAGTCGAACCAGCCGCCAAAGATCCAGACGCGATCCTGAAACACCACCTCCCCCTGCGAATCACGCGGCTGCCACGGGGCGGCAACAGTCTCCCGGCGCCAGGCGAGTGGTTCGGCTGCGGGGCTGGACGATCCCCAAAGTCCTCCGGCAAGGGCAGCCAGCAAGATCGTGAACAGAGAGGGACGGACAGGAAATGGCGCGACAGACATCGCTGGCTCTCGGAACCGACGGGACGAGGGACAAACCCAAGCCCGGATCATGTCGTGCCCGTGGAGATTTCGCAAATGCGGGACGGTGGTCATCAGCCCGCGCAGGACCGCCAACGCACCAGCCAAAATGCAGACACCCGGCTCCCTGGCCGATCCCGCGGGAAGACGGGACCGACCGAGGAAACCGGGCGAAGCGTGTGCCGACGGAGGAACTCAGCAGGCGATCGCGTTTGGATCACCCGTAGAGGTTGCCGGCGTTGTTGCTACCGAACAGCGATTGCCGGTTCGACTGAAAACCCTGGGAAACGAACATCGAATAGAGGTCACCCCCATGGTTGGTGTTGAACACGGTCCCGGCAGTCACCTTGAGGCGATAGCCGGGGGCGAGCGTCAACACACGTGACCGCAGGATGCCTCCCGCGGTATTGGTGGGATCGAGGCGGATTACTCCCAGTTCTGGGGTGGTGAGCCGGGATGTTTGCAGCGACCAACCGTTCACTGACTGGAGTCCGCGGATCGGACGGGTCTGACCAACCACAGAGACGGCACCATCGCCGTAGACGCTCCAACGCCAGTCATTGCGGGGGGCTGGTTCGACCAGCAGACCGGTGTCCTCATCGATCCCCACACCCATCGTCCGCGAGCGGGCCGCAAAGGCAATCAACCGGCCCATACGGTCGCGATAAGAGAAGTGGGTATCGAAGATCATGCCGTCGAAGGGAGTGCGGCTGCCAATTGACAGGGGGGCGAACGGCAGCCCACCGGTCCCCTGCCGCAATACGTTGATCCGTTCGTCCATCGGACGCTGCGTGGCGAAAGTGCTGCGCACCGAGTCGAATGGCAGGTCGACGTAGGCCGACTGCCCCAGGACCGCCATCCCGGCACTGTCGCCGCCGATCGCCACCGAGCTGGAGGCGGCTCGACTCAGGCTGGAACCAACCAGAGTGCCAACCCAATTCGAGGTGTAGAACGACTGGGCCCCACCCCACATCCACAACGCGTCGGCACCATTGATGAAGCGGGCCAGTCGGGGGTCGTTCGCCTGCTCACGCAGGGTGATGTTCAGGGTAGTCACCGAGCGGGCCGATCCCTGGGCGTATTCACCAAAAACGAGATCCGTGCGGTACTGGAGATCGTAAGGATCGATCCCCTGAGCCAGCATGACGATGTCTCCCCCCGCGCTTCCCTGGGTGAAGAATCGGGTCTTGGCATCGGCAAGCGAGTCGGGATAGGTTCCACCGGTCAGCAGATACATCCGATTGCCAGCCTGGCGATTGTCGGGAGCAGCTCCCCGGTGGTAGAGCCCATGCGTGATGTAAACCCGGTGCCACTCGGTATCGAGCCCGTCCGAGATCTGGTACTGGAATGAGAACGACTCGGGGGCCTCTTCACCCTCCTCGACGGTCCAATAGGAATCGGTCGGATCCGGGACAAATTCGATGCCGCCGTTGGCGTAGACAGTCACCGTTCCATGCAGACTGGGATCGGAAAGAGTCGTTCCCGAAGCATTGGTCACTGGCTCCCAGTCGTAGGAGGAGTCGAGCCGAATGCCACTGACCACCAGCGGCGTGTTGGGGCGGAAGTCCAGATCGTTCGCCAACAGTCCCTGGCCCCGATTCCTGACATCCCCCGGAGCGTCCGCCTTGAAGCCGACGGGAACTCCCTCGAAGTTGTCCCCGCTGCGAAAGACGGCGTACGAGTCTTCTGAAGCCACCGGGATCCGATTGACCGAGAAAATCAAATCATCGAAATCGGAGTCGCCGCCGTTGTCCTCGTTCGAGTCTTCGAGCTTGTACTGCAGCACATTCGACCGATAGCCGGGATCCTGGCTGGTCGTCCGCCGGAAATGGTTGGTGTCATCCGCATTGGCATTCACAAACGAGAACCAGACGTCGGGAGCATTGGCTCCGCCGGAACGCCAGTCGTCGGTCGTACCATCCTCGATCAGATAAAAACCGACGAACAGGTCGTGATCGAACTCGGCAGTCAGCTCGGTGATGTCGGGATCCCCAATCTCGCCCTGGGCGAACACCACCCGGGCATTGGCCTCCGCCAGGGCGGCGGCGGCATACCCGGGTTCGCCGGGACGAACAAACTGGGGCTGTCCCTGCGAGTTCAGCAGGGGGGCTGCAGAGGGATCCCCATCTTCCCGCAGGGTGATCCGGCCGTCCGGGCCATCGACAAAGTAATAGCCGAGCTCGTTTTGGGACGTGGTATCGAAGTGATCGATCCGAAAGGTCGCCAGACTGTAACGCTGTCCCGTCTCCATCGCCGCCGGCTTGGCCAGATCGCCAGCCGTCGCACCAATCATCGAGGACGAGAGCAGTTGCCGCGATTCCAGCACTTGCAGGCTGGAGGTCCCGGTCGATCGGGTACGACGTCGGGGACGGCATCCACCCAAAAACAGCGCTTTGCGCAAGGAATCGCCAAATTGCCGCAGGATGCGATTGTGATTGATCATGATCAGATTCCCAGGCGGTGGAAAGAAGACGCTTCACGGAAAGGAGTCTACAAGGGGGTCGCGACCGTATGGAAGCGATGTTCCATGCAGTTTGGGCCAGCTCTCGAAGAAACCAGCGGACATCTTGATCGCGACGTCCGAACCCGGCACTCGCCAGGGTGACGTGGCCACCAACCTGAAGGTTCCTCGGACACCACAGGCCCTCTCTGATCAACTCGCAAGGGCCCCACACCAGACGACAAAAAATCCGGCGGATTTTTCATCGACCTCCCAATTCTGCCCGGCCGCATACCGATTCCTTCCCGATGGGAAAACTCAGACCACCGTCTGGCCCCCGGGGGATGGGGCATTTCGCAAGAGGCCCGCTCCGGGTTATCAAGCGACGCCGGGGATGCCCAGAGAATCCACAGCACTGCGCCAAGGACCCAATCTGGGGTGGGCCTGCCTCCCACCCGATCATCTCGTCAGCCCTGGCTCGACGACTTGCCAGCCCCGGTGTCCCGTTGCCGCAACAGGTCACGAATGATGACCTCGGCCTGTTGTCGCTCACCGTGCCAGCGATCTTCGGCTTGTCGCCAAGCCAATTCCCGCTCCTGCAGCGCTGCATGATCGCGATCGAGCCCAGCGGCGCGGGTAGCCAACAGTTGCTCTTGAGTGGCGATCCACTCGGCCAATGCCTGCCGCTCGAAAAGCAGATCACTCCGCTCCTTCGCCAGTCGGGCCTGCAGTTGCTCAAGTTCCTGACTGTGAATCGCCAGCGTGTCGCGGGAGTTGCGGTAGTGCTCGGCCAGCAACAGCCGCGCGTGTTCGACGCGCTCTCGGGTCGCCTCTTCCCCCACGGTGCGGGTCAACTGGGCATAGGCCTCCTCGACGGCAAGTCGCAGCTCGAGTGACTCGCCATGGGTCCGCTCCACATCCCGCCGCAACTCCTCGAGTTGCTGGCGACGGGTTTCGAGAGCGGCGGCATGCAGACGAAGCTGTTCCTGCTTCCGTGCGAGATCAGCCTGCTGCTCAGCCCGCGAGACGGTCCAGTCGTGCTGCTCCGAGCGCAGCCGTTCCCGATCTTGCTGCAGGCGGGCTTCAATTCCGCGACGTTCGATCTGCAGCCACTGCCGGTCACGCTCCAGAGAGTCCTCGTGAGCCTCCAGGGAGTGCCGAATTCCGTCCAACTGCTGCCGCCGCAGCAGCAACTGCGACTCGGTCTCGGCCAGCCGCGTCCGACCCTGCTGCTGTTCGACCCGGAATTCCAGTTGGTTCTGTTCGAACTCCCGCATGGTCCGCTGCAGGTGTTCCTCCCGAAACCGCAGACGGCTTTCACTCAACTGCTGATCGCGCTGCAGTTCCTCACGGATGCGGGCCACGTCGGCCGCCGCCTCTTCCCGCTCGTGGTCAAGTCGCACATGGGTGGCCTGGACTTCCTCGGCCAACGCCCCCCGGATCGCCGCCTGGTCCGCGGCGAATTGCTCGCGTTCTTCCTGCAGATCACGGCGTTCGCGCAGCAGCACCACCTGCAGTTCATGCTGGCTGGCTTCGGTGGCAGTCACCTGCTGTTGGCGTTGATCCAATTCGGACCGTTCCCGTT
>Ga0315906_10005377_pt1 | contig 16150 bp, 22 predicted proteins | sample LakEriMetagenome_4_FD_203526 | JGI IMG/M metagenome (GOLD analysis project Ga0315906, IMG submission 203526) | Freshwater fungal communities from buoy surface, Lake Erie, Ohio, United States - Buoy 2 MA122 | ecosystem: Environmental > Aquatic > Freshwater > Lake > Lake biofilm | place: USA...
ATCTCACACTCATGAGCCAAGCAGACTCATTAGGGCTTAGGTATTTATGAGATACACAACCCTCTTTAGAGGCTAGTAACTCTAGATAAGCCTTACGGCTTATGTAGTTACCTACACTATTACGGAATACTAGGCTATTACCTGTATTGCTAGTAGCCATAGGGTGGCTACCTTCGATTATTACTGAGTTCATTAGAACTCCTTTCTAGTTTAAGGACTTTCCTTAACTTTCTTTATACATAGTATTCTAGCAGAGGGTACTGACATTTTGGGGTGTTTTTCGGGCGTGTCGGGAAATTATTTTTGTGAGTTACATCACATGGGGGGACCCTACTGAGTAGTATGTCCCTTTTATCCCTATCCTCTGTGCTCGCTATTCGAACAGGTGTTCGGTCTCAAAATAGTGCATCATACAAATTAAAAATTTATTAACATTTTGGGTATTTTAGATCGGGAAGGGTTGACATAAAATTTACCTTGCTGTTATACTTGAGGAAAAGGTTTTTGGGGGTTTACACTAGAACTCAATACACCAAGTAATTCTTGGGAGTTTAGTGAAGCTTCTCTCTTCTCACCATATAAATTAAATTTATGGGGGGAGGGGGGGTTTTGCTAAAATCTAATTCCCAAGTATCAAGTATAGAATACAAGATAGAAAAGATAAAGCTTTAATATAATAAATACCTATATATGTTACTCATCAGTAACATAGTACTATATATATAAAAACAGGGCATATATGATATAATTGATATATCAAGGTATATATCGTATTAACCTTTGATCTTATTAGGGAGTATTATGGCTATATTGGAGAATCTCGAGAACTCACTAGATTTCACCCCGCCGATATGTAATTATTGTGATAAGTATGCCTATACCTCAAAGTTAGACTCTAAAGGTATATTAATAAAATATTGTCAGTCCTGTTTCGAAATTCACTTTCCCAAGTCTACCCTATGAAAAACCTAATAATTATGGTAGCATTATTATATACAGCTTTCTGTATATTATTATTACTATAAGAGGAGAGTAAATGTTATCTAGAGTATTGTTATCAATTTTAGTTTTACTAGGTGTTGGTGGAGTAATATCCGTAGCAACAGATTCAAGTAAAGATTGCATAGGTCTATATGTAGACTATAGCGTTTTAGGAGAGCCAACAATTGATAAGTGTATTCCTTGGAGTGATGAGGTAAAAGCTCTAGACTTCCTAAAGAATAATGGCTTTAAGGTAGAGGGAACAGTTAAGTATGGCGATGCTGTAGTATGTCGTCTAAATGGATTGCCTGCCTATAAAGATGAGTCATGTCAGGAGATGCCTTCAGAGAAAGCATACTGGGCTATTCTAGAAAAAAGAAAACAAACTATCCCTAACCCGTTTGACCTCAATGGTAAATATGCTTGGGCTCAAGTAGGAGTTAATGAACTATCTTTAAATCCAGGAGACTCACTAGCTCTTGTCTTTGCCGACAATGGCAATATAAAATTTCCATGATAGAATTGGGTATGGAAAATAATTACCCAGATTCATGGGCCAGACAAACCCCAAAAGGCTACGATCCAATTTCAATGGTTAGAGAAAAATGCTGTAATTGCTCATGCAATTCTGTAACTGATGAAATGATCGAAAATCAAGTATCTTTTGAGGAGTAAAAATGTCATTAAACATATTAGATAAACCAACAATTATAACTGGCGGTAGCGCTAGCGTATTGTCAAAAATATTATCTTTCCATCTTCATATATCAACACTATTTACTGTAACCTCAATTCATGAGTATGCCTGGAGATTCTATAACGGTCACTATAGCTTGATCAATAATCTTTCTAGCTTAATACCAATGTTAGCAATGTCTGCAGTATGTATTTCACTTTATATAGCTACTAAGCGTATATCATAGTATATAAATAAACAGGGCATATTGCTATATTTGTAAAATATGTCTATTTATCTTATAATAGATTACTAACCTAAAATTTAGGGAGGTAATTATGTCTAAAAAACAATATCTATCATCTGTAATTCAAAAGATGATTCAATCAGGTCAATATATCACTTCAGATCAAAAATTGAATTTCGACGGGATGGCAGAAGATATCCTTCTTGCCCTAGAGAGTTATGATCCTAACTCCTAGTATATTACTCTAATACTATATCTACAGTAGTTCTGGCTAATTCAGCTTCAGTCCATAGACCAACTTTAGAATCACCCATATAGCCTTTAGCCATACCTTTTTCTACCATTTGGTCATTGATCGATTTCTCGGAATTAATATAAATCTTTGCTAGGTATCTACCATATTTATCAGGTTTAAATACCTCAAGCTTTACAGTCTTATCAACTAATAGCTTGGTTAAATACTCTTTAGTAGCTTTTCCATATGGTGTATTTTTCTCGGCGGTATCAACTCCAACTAAACGCATACGTTCTTGACGCCATACCTTAAATCCCAAATCAACAAATACATCTACTGTATCTCCATCTACTATATTACTTACCTTAGTGTAGTATGTATACATTATTTACTAAATACCCCATTCCAAAATTTATTCATATTATCCATATCATCCATATCATCTGATTCGGCGTTCACTAGTCCATCTGGAATAGCAGCTAATCTACATAATCCATTCTCTTCTACATTAAATGATAGTATCTTACATCCTAGCTCAGTAGTTCCAGAAAGCTCTACATGAAATGAGCAGTTTCCGCACTTTACTCCAATAGCTGAATTTTCATTATCTTCGCCATCTTCATATCCGACCCAAACACTGCCGCTACCTTTATCAAATGGTCCGTATTTATCTACTACGCCAAGTAGGGCGTCATGGTAGGCCTTTTCTACAGGCGTTAATTGGTCGTATAATTCCATGCTTAAATTATACAGGGAAAAGGGTTCTTACCCCTATTTTTCGGCGCACTTCACTCCCTTCTATATGGACATATTTAAAAAATATTTGATATAATATTAATAGTACCTCGCTTCGGGGGGTGCTAAATTAACTCGCTTAAAAGGAGCAAAAAATGGTTACAACTTACACATGGGATCTTTTTAAAGACCCATTTTTCATTGGGTTCGATAGAGCCCTAGATACCTGGAATCATGTCCAGACCGTATCTACAGCAACAAATTACCCACCATATAATCTAATCAAGGTAGACGACGACAGTTTTGTCGTAGAGCTTGCTTTGGCTGGATTTACCAAGACAGATATTGATATTTCTGTATCTGATGGAAAACTCATCGTAAAGGGAGAGACAAAGGCGGAGGATAACGATTCGAAGTTTATCCACCGTGGTATCGCTTCCCGTAAATTTACCCGTGAGTGGGCCCTTGGTGAATATATGGAAGTAAAAGCTGCTGAACTCAAGGACGGGATGCTTAAAATTGAAATTGAGCGTATCCTTCCAGAGGAAAAGAAGCCTAGACAAATAAAAGTTAAATAGGCTATAATATAATTGTGCTTTTCTATTCGGACCTAAAGCCTTTTAGGCTATGGTGAAAAGCATAAGGGACCTGAGCATTGTCCATGTAAACGGCTCATTTATTATCTTGATAATTTAATAAATATTAATAATATCTAAAGATATTAGAAAAGGAAAACATATATGTCAGAACAAATTAAAAATGCATTAGCTTCATACGGACGTTCCGTAATTGGAGCAGCAACAGCTCTATACATGGCTGGTGTAACAGATCCTGCAGATCTATCTAAGGCTTTACTAGCTGCCCTAATCCCAGTTGCATTACGTGCAATTAATCCAAATGATAAAGCTTTTGGAAGAATGCCAGCAACATCAGATGTTGAGGAAGCTCTTAAGTCTGTTAAAAAGCCTTCAAAGAAAAAGGCGGCTAAGTAATAGTGTCAGCAAAAGGATCTCTAGAAGCAATTATTGAAGTTGCTAAAAAAGAAATAGGTACCATAGAAGGACCAAAAGATAACGAAACTAAATATGGAAAATGGAGCGGAGTAAATTTTGCACCATGGTGCCAGTCTTTCGTTTCTTGGTGCGCCTTTACTGCTGGTCTAGATCCTAAGAAATATCCAAAGTCAGCATCTACCGTTGCAGCATCTGATTGGTTTAAGAAAAACAATAGATGGGCAGACGCAAGAAATGATGACCCAACTCCAGGAGACTGGATTTATTTTGATTTTCCAGAAGATGGAGTAAACAGAATATCTCATGTTGGAATTTGTGTTAAGAATAACGGAGATGGAACCATACAGGTTGTTGAAGGAAATACTTCAGGAACAGCAAAGGGTGACCAACGTAATGGTGGTATGTGCGTAGAAAAAACTAGAGCATATGTTAAGAACAATAAAAAGAAACTTCTTAACGCTGTAGTTGGATGGGGAAGACCAGTTTATGTGGGAGAAGAAAATTTACCTCTTCTATCTAAAGTTGGATCAACTGATTCGCCATCAGCATCAGCACCAAAACCTGCTGTAGCAGATAAACCAGTAGTTAAAAAAGAGGCTACAGAGCCATTTAAACCCATTAAGCTTGGAGATAAGGGTGATCGTGTCAAAAAGCTACAATCATTCCTTAAACTAAAGGCTGACGGTGATTTTGGTAATCTAACATTAACATCAGTAAAAGCATTCCAGAAAGCAAATAAGATTGCTGAGACTGGTATTGTTGATGAAAATACTTGGAAAGCATTAAAAGCTAAAAAGTAAAACATTATAAAAAAATAACCCCTAGGTATTATCCTAGGGGTTTTTTATTGAGCGAGTGACCAGAATCGAACTGGCACTATCTGCTTGGAAGGCAGAGACACTACCATTATGTAACACTCGCAATTAAATGCTAGTTAGTAGTCTTCGTCTGATGAATCTGATTGCCAGTCTTGGTCAACTTTTTCATATGTAACTTCAAGGATTTCTGTATTTTCTGCAGATCCTATTAAGTCAAAAGATTCAACTATGGCCTGTATATTATCGTATTTATTTATATCAACCTCAAGGCTGATATTTACGAAATATTTATTCATTCTCGTCCTCCACTAATGATGGCGGTGGTGTAAGTATTTTACCTTCGTTATGAAGATTTCTTATTTCTATTGCTTCTTCGCCTTTTCCTACACCATCTGCTATTAACATAAGCATATCATAAACTCTAGATAGCTGTATATAAATACCTAGAAGAATATTGTCGTTTTCTTCAGACATCTAATTCTCTTTTCATAATCTCGTATGTGTGTAATCCAACGTATGTTTTTTCATTACACTCTAGGCATATTAAATAAACACCATCATCGTCAAATCCAGAGAGCAATTTAGTAGTACACTCTGCGCCATGCCTATAACCATCTCTGTTATCTAGCCATGACCTAACGACTCTAATGTCTATAGTTCCAGTATTATCTATGTCCATACAATAACTGTATCATTTTGTAAGATTGATGTCAAACAATTTATACAGGCATTTGGTACTTTTGGATATCTACTTTTGGAAACTGTTCCATTAAATCTTGAGTCCTTGGAGTAAGGCCTTTCCATGCGGTCCAGTCCTCACCACCCCTAGACATTCTAAATGCTATCTCAGCATTGGTAACAGGATTTAGCAACTCCTTATTGCTGTTAAGTCCAAATTTTTCAAGTCTGGCTGGACCTAGATTTCCAATCATATTGATTTGGAATATACCGTAAGAATTATCTCCTGTTTTTCTATTACCATTGTATGCAAGGGGACGCCCATTGGACTCTTTTTTAGCAACAGCCCAGGCCTCCTTTAGGTCTCTACCCTCAAAGCCAACTAGATATAATAAAATAACTAGATCTTCATTTGATAGATTCTTAGATTTTTTAAGCTCTTCGAGCTTAGCTTCTCTAAGTTCCCTAGTCTCAAGAATTTCCTTTAAATGCTGGTATTTACTACTTTCAATAGAAAATGGCAATCCAACACCTAAGCTACTTACCTTTTTCAAAGGATTTTTAGTATAATTACCATAATCAATAGTAGTACCAAGCATGTTGCTACCAACTATAACTATCGATAAGTAACTAATTACTTTTATAATTAGGTTTTTACTCATAATATTAGTTTATCGGCTAAATTAGACCAAGTCAACTATTTTAAAAAAAATATCCATGTGGTAGACTTAATATATTCTGAAGCGAAGGATTTTATGCATATAAGCTTTTTTACGTCTGAGTCTGGATATAATGCCACTGTAGGGTATGGTCAGGCTGGAAAAGGCATAATATCATCACTACAGAGTTTGGGACACTTTGTTACGCTTACAAACCCTAAAGCTGACATTCACCTAAACTTTGTACAGCCAATACACTATAAGTATATTAGATCAGATATTCATACAATTGGGTATACACCCTGGGAATCTACTGAGTTGCCAATGTACTGGTTAGAAAATTTTAATCAATGTGACGAGGTATGGGCTACTTCCCCACTTGTTGCAGAATGGTATGTCGATGCTGGTGTAAAAAAACCAGTTCGTGTATATGAACATGGATTACACGATATATGGAAAGTACCAAGAGTAAGGGAAGTAAAAAATAAATTTAGATTTCTACATATTGGAGAGCCAGCCGAAAGAAAGGGCGGATCCCTAACAGTAAAAGCTTTCATAGAGTTATTTGGTGATAATCCAGATGTTGAATTAACTATAAAGGCACATGAAGCTCATACGATAAGACACAAAGATATATTTGGAAATTTTATAGACATATCTCAGAGGTATCCAAACATAAAAATTGTAAATCGTGAAATGGAAGACGAAGAACTTTTACAACTAATGTCAATGCATCACTGCCTTGTGTATCCGTCTTGGGGAGAAGGGTTTGGTTTTATACCACTACAAGCAATGGCAACAGCAATGCCCGTAATTTGTACAGAGTCTTGGGCACCATATAAAGATTTTATAACTCTAAAGTTAGACTCAACACTTGGAGACTCTCCATGGCCAATAATGCATCCAGGGAAAATGTTTGAGCCAAAGATAGATCATTTGAAAGAATTAATGCTTGAAGCAATAAACAGTTACAGTAAATACTCCGCAATTGCCCTGAAAAACACAACTAAAATTTATGAGAAGTATAACTGGATAGATTTAACTAAAAAATCTTTTAGCCACCTAGCTTAGACTTGGCATCGAAAATTGTTTGTGCTAGACTTAGTAATCCAAATCAAAAATTAAAAAATCCTAAATGGGATAAGAAAGAGGCTTTATAAAATGTCATTACCATCAGCTTACCAAGAGTTTATCGCTCTCTCAAGATACGCAAGATATATAGATTCAGAGAATCGCAGAGAAACCTGGGGTGAGACTGTTGATAGATATTTTAGTTTCATGCTTGACCATCTTTTTGAGAACCATTCATATGAACCAGATACAAAGTTAATACAAGAATTAAAAAATGCTGTTTATAATTTAGACATCATGCCATCAATGAGATCTGTTATGACTGCTGGAGCAGCACTATCAAGAGATCACGTTGCTGGATACAATTGTTCATTTGTTCCAGTAGATTCACCAAGATCATTCGATGAAACAATGTATATATTAATGTGCGGAACTGGAGTAGGATTTTCTGTAGAATATAAATACATAAATAAATTACCACCAGTCCCAGAATTACTAGAAAAATCATCAACAGTTATAACTGTAGAAGATTCTAAAACTGGTTGGGCTAAAGCATACAGAGAGCTACTAGCACTTCTCTGGTCTGGTCAAATACCAACAATAGATGTTAGTAAGCTAAGACCTTCTGGAGCAAGGCTAAAGACAATGGGTGGAAGATCATCTGGACCACAACCACTTGTAAACTTATTTGATTTTACAATAAAGGTTTTTAAGAATGCTGTCGGAAGAAATTTAAAGCCAATTGAATGCCATGACATAATGTGTAAAATTGGAGAAATTGTAGTTGTTGGTGGAGTACGTAGATCAGCAATGATTTCTCTTTCTAATATCAATGACATTGAAATGGCACAAGCTAAGGTTGGAAATTGGTGGGAAAATAATTCACAACGTGCACTATCAAATAACTCAGTTGCATATTCAAGAAGACCAGAAATGGCACAGTTTATTGCAGAGTGGAAAAACTTATATGACTCTAAATCTGGAGAACGTGGTATATACAATGTTGCTGCTGCACAGAAGCAGGCAGCTAAGTATGGTCGCAGAGATCCTGAAATACACTATGGAACAAATCCATGCTCTGAAATTATCCTTCGCCCGTACCAGTTCTGTAATCTTTCAGAGGTAGTAATTCGTGAAAATGATAAAGTCGAGGACATATCAAATAAAGTAAGACTAGCCACAATCCTAGGAACATGGCAATCAACCCTTACTGACTTTAAATACCTTCGTAAAATTTGGAAGGATAATACAGAAGAAGAGCGCTTACTTGGAGTATCTTTAACTGGACAATTTGGGCATAAGTTTTTTTCTGGAAAAGAAGACATTAAAAAGCTAGAGTCTACACTTAATGGGCTACGTGAGTATGCCCGTACAATAAATTCAGATGAGGCCAAGAAAATAGGAATAAGCGAATCAGCAGCCATTACTTGCGTAAAGCCATCTGGAACAGTATCTCAGCTTACTGGAGTATCTTCAGGAATGCACCCTTGGCATTCTCAATATTATATTAGAACAGTACGTGCAGATAATAAAGATCCTTTAACAGAATTAATGAAGTCTTATAACGTACCAAACGAGCCAGATGTTATGAAGCCAGACTCAACAACGGTATTTTCTTTCCCAGTAAAAGCACCAGAGGGCGCAATATTAAGAAATGAATTAACCGCAATAGAGCACTTAAATACATGGCTGGTATATCAAAGAGCATGGTGTGAGCATAAACCATCAATTACTGTATCTGTTCACGAAACTGAATGGATGGCCGTAGGTGCATGGGTGTGGGAACATTTTGACGAGGTTTCTGGAATATCCTTTTTACCATATTCAGACCATACATATAAACAAGCACCATACCAAGAAGTTAACGAAACTGAATACTTAGAGTTGTTGGCTAAAATGCCTTCAGTTATTAGATGGGAAGACCTGTCATTTTTTGAAAAAGAGGACATGACAGCAGGAGCCCAAACTCTTGCCTGTACCTCAGATCATTGCGAGATTGTAGACTTAACCACAACATCAGTCTAGAACTACTTTCATGATAAAATTGAATTATCTCGGAGGTATATAATTGATGGCAGGAATTAAGAATTGGAAGGTTGATCAGGCCGCCAATTTCCGCTTTAGCATAGTCTATAAAGACCCAGACGGAGACCCAATAGATTTAACACAGTACCAAGTTTATATGGATATTAAGTCAGCACCAGGATCAAAAAAGATTCTAGCTTCATGCTCTATTGGAGACGGCATAGTGGTTACACCGCTTGCTGGAAAAATTGATATTAATGTTAATGCGGATAAAACAAAAGTTATTGCATATCCAAAATCTGCTTATGATTTAATTATTGTAAATGGAAGCGGAGTGGTAACAAGACTGCTTGAGGGATGGCTAGATGTTTCTAGAGCGGTAACAATAAATGACTAATTATATAGACAACTCAAATATTATAGATATTACTACCACTGAAAATGAGGTAATAATATCTGATACTGGTCAGCCAGGTCCTAGAGGTAATTCTATACTTAATGGAACACAAGTTCCAACAGCTAACTTTCCAGCAAATGCAGTAGAGGGGGATTTCTACCTTAAAGTACCAGAGTACTTATTGTATGGTCCAAGAACATACTCTGGTAACTGGGGTACCCCAATTGATCTATTTACCCTACCAGAATCTGTCTATACCCACACTCAAGAGATTTCAAATACCACCTGGAACATACCATTTTCAGCACATAAATTACAGTTTAAGCCAAACGTAACCGTAGTGGATAATAACGGATATCAAGTCGAGGGGCATGTCCAGTACCAGAATGATAATTCTGTTATAATTAGTTTTGCAGCAGGTTTTTCTGGAAAAGCATACCTGTCGTAATCTTAAATACCTAGGAGTAATAAACAGTGGCACGTAAATTTTTAACGTCGATAGATATGACGGGTCTGGAAATCCAGAAACTCCGCATAGAAAACGCTACTTCAAATCCAACAGTACCATCTGGATCAGAGACCGTATATAAAGGACGAGTCTACTTCGATTCAACATCAAATAAACTATTTTATTACAATGGAACAGCATGGGTTTCATCTGGACAAATGTCCATTACTCTTGGTGGAGATCTTACAGGAACAGCAACAACTAATGCAGCTGGAGAAATTACTCTTAATGCTACAATCAATGCAAACTCAGTAGCACTTGGCACAGATACAACTGGTGACTATGTAGCAACACTAGCATCATCTGGTGGAACAATAACAGTTACAGGTTCTGGTTCAGAAACAGCAGCAGTAAATATTGATCTTCCTACAACTGGTGTAACCGCTGGTTCATATGGATCAACAACAAAAATTCCTACATTCACAGTAGACTCAAGAGGTCGTTTGACCGCTGCTGGTGAAGTAGATGTAGCAACTAATCTTTCAATAGCAGGAGATACTGGAACAGACACAGTAAATCTTCTTACAGATACATTAACAATATCTGGTGGAGAAGGTATAGATGTAGCTGTAACAAATAATACAATTACAGTATCTGCAGAAGATGCAACAACAACCAATAAGGGTGTTGCTTCATTCGCAGATGCAGACTTCACAGTATCATCTGGCGCAGTATCAATAAAGAACGTAAACCTTGGAACACAAACAACAGGAAATTACGTTGCTGGAATTACAGGAACTACAAATGAGATTGAGGTTACTGGTTCTGGATCAGAAGGCTCAAGCGTAACAATTGGATTACCAAATGACGTATCCATTACTAATAATTTAACAGTTGGCGGAAACTTAAACGTAACTGGAACAATTAACTCTGTTAATACTACTCAGGTAAACATTGTTGATAATAAGATTAACCTTAATACAGACTTTACTGGTACACCAACAGCAGATGCTGGAATTAGAGTAGAGCGTGGATCAGAATCAGATGTTGAAATTCTATGGAATGAGACAAATGATAACTGGACACTTACAAATAACGGTACAACATACCATGCTATAACAAGAAAACACTCTGAGGTTATAGGAGACGGTACCGCAACATCATTTACAATCACACACAATCTTGGAACAAGAGAGGTAACAGTCCAGATTTTTGATTCAGCAACTTTTGAGTCAGTAGAGGCTGGCGTTGTAAGAACAAGTACATCTGCTGCCACAGTATCTTTTGCAGTAGCACCTGCGTCTGGAGCTTATAAGGTAGTAGTAGTAGGGTAGTAAATGTCTATTAAATTTAAGTTACCTGTAAATTTAGTAGCTTTAGCCCAAGACCCAGGGACAGCTATTGCTGGGGATATATATTACAACACATCCCTAAATTCTTTAAAATACTATAATGGAACCGCATGGGGTCCAGTATCATCATCACTGACTTCTGAAGAAATTCAAGATGCAACAGCAACACTTTTTAATCATGCAAATCATAACAATGTAACAGCCACATACGATGACAATAATAATCGTGTTGTTTTAACTGTAGACGAAGCTGTTAAAGTACAATTTACCCCACCAACATCTTCATCAGCTGGCGAAGTATGGTTTGATAATGAAACTGGAGAATTTTATGTATTTGATGGAACATACTGGGTACAGGTATCTGGAGTAACTGGTCCAGTTGGACCAACTGGTGCAACAGGCCCTGCTGGTGCAACAGGCCCTGCTGGTGCAACAGGCGCAACTGGTCCACAAGGAATACAGGGTATACAGGGTGAGCAAGGAATACAAGGTATACAAGGTGTTACAGGTGCTTCTGCTGGAGTAAAATGGTCTTTTATAACTGGAACTACAGATTCAGATCCTGGATCGGGAAACTTTAAACTTAATAGTGCAGTTCCACTAACTGTTACAAACATTTATATAAGCAATACAGATAAAATATCTGCATCACAGTTTGACTGGTTGGGAAGCTGGGATGATTCAAGCTCTCCAATAAAGGGACATATAGTAATAAGTGGTGAGTCAGAATCTAGGAATTATGTTTTTGCAATTAATGGATCAGTAACTTCCGCTTCTGGATATTATAAGGTTCCAGTAGCATATGTTTCTGGTTCTACATCTATTCCAACAAATAATAGCAATATGTTATTTGTTGTTACTAGAACTGGTAATCAAGGAGCTACTGGCCCTACTGGTGCACAAGGAGAAACTGGTCCACAAGGAATACAGGGAATACAAGGAGCAACAGGAGCAACTGGCGCTACAGGACCAACTGGACCACAAGGTCCGACGGGACCACAAGGACAGGCTGGGGCATCAGTCACATTAAAAGGTAGCGTTGCTGCAGTTATTAATTTACCTTCAAGTGGAAACACTATTGGAGATTCCTGGATTGTAGACGCAGATGGAAATCTTTATGTTTGGAATGGAACTAGTTGGACAGATGCTGGACAAATAGTTGGGCCAACTGGACCAACAGGAGCAACTGGCGCAACTGGCGCTACAGGACCAGCTGGTCCACAAGGTGAACAAGGAATACAAGGAATTCAAGGCGCCACAGGTGCCACAGGTGCTACAGGTGCCACAGGTGCTACAGGACCAGGTGTTGCAGCGGGAGGATCTACAGGACAGTATCTTGTAAAATCAAGCAATACAGATTATGCAACAGAATGGTCTAGCATTGCAGGAGGCCTATCACCACAATCAGTATCTACAGACATAACACTATCGGCAAGCACAAGATATTTTGTAGACACCACAGGAGACAGAAGCCTTACTTTGCCAGCCACACCAGCACTAGGAGCTGAAATAGAAATTTTAGATGCATCTAACAATGCATCAGTTAACGATGTTATTATAAATAGAAATGGCGAAAAAATAAATGGTGTTGCCGATAATGCATCATTAGATATAAATGGGTTTTCAGTATCATTTATCTATACTGGATCTACTTATGGATGGAAGATGAAATAATGGTAATAAATCTATCTAATTCACAACCACAAGGTCCAAAATCTACAGAGACTTTTGAGAGTAAGACTATTATAGGATCACAAAATAAAATGGGATTAAAAAGTGGTAATACTGCTAATAGAACACAGTCTCCAGTAGAGGGAGAAAACTATTTAAATACAGAAACAGGAAGCCTAGAAATATTTAAAAACTCTGCATGGACATCCCTAATTTTACTACCAGATACTGTAACAAATTTAGTAGCAACAAATCAAGGTAGTAATAGGCCTTACAATAATGGACAAGTATCGTTGTCATTTGAACCAGGTGTAGTACCTGGAACTTCATATACTTCAACTTCTAATCCAGGGGCAATAACAACAACATCAAGTTCTATTCCTATGATAATAACTGGATTACAATCTAATACGGCATACACATTTTCAGTTGTTGCATCAAGTCCGCAAGGTGCATCCCAGCCAAGTTTGGCATCAAACTCTATTACAGTTACAACGGTTCCTCAGTCTCCAACAATTGGAACAGCAACCCCAGGAGATTTATCAGCTACGGTTTCTTTTACTCCTGGTGCTACTGGGGGATCAGAAATAACATCTCATACAATAACAGCAAACCCTGGCAACATAACTGCCTCTGGTTCTTCATCTCCAATTACAATTTCTGGATTAACAAATGGAGTTACTTATACAATAACAGCTTCATCTACAAATGCTAATGGTACATCTTTAAGTAGCGGTTCTACAACAGTTACTCCAATAGCGCCATTTTTAATAAATAAATCTGTTCCAGATTTATTTACCGCAGCAGAGTCGTTTTCTCATCCAGATGCAGTTGTTGGAATTCCAACTGCTGGAGGAACACTATCAGTAAATAGCGTTTCACTTGGATCTTATGATTATGTTAAAAGAAATGGACCGCTCACAGTATTTAATTTTTCATCGGATGACTGGTTTACTGTTACAGAAGATAGCAGATCGGCCTTTGTCTACATTGAAGGAAATTTAACAATAAATACTGGACAAATATTTAAGCCATCAAAAAGAAAATTATTTACATGTATTTACGTTAATGGAGACCTTACTCTTAATGGAGAAATTTCTATGACTGCTCGTGGTGCAAACCATTCTACAAGTGGGTCAAATATAAGCCCTGGAGAAATTTTAATTAAAACTGGTACATATAGTAGTGTTACAAACCCTAGAGTTCCCGCATCTGGTGGTTCAGGAGGAACTGGCGGAGTAGATCCAGATGGTGCATGGGGTAACAGTGGTGTAGGTACCAACGGCGGCGCAGGAACAGCTGGAGGAACTGGTGGTGGATCTGGTGGATCACATTACACTCCAGTACAGCCAACAAATTTTTCACGAGGAGGAAACGGATCTGCTGGAACTTCATTTAGCGGTGGATCTGGTGGTGGAGATGTATTTTCTGGATATTTTAGTGGAATGAACCCAGATGCACAATCAAACGGTGGTTATGGAGGAGACTCACATAACTATTATGCAAATTTTCCTGGACAAAATGGTGCAGCTGGAAACCCAACTGGAAGATCTTATTACGGAAGTAATAATCCAGGTGCGCTGGGAACTTCTCCAGTAACTGGTACTGGTGGAGTTTTAATTATTTTTGTTAATGGTACACTTTCAACTGGTGGAACTGGAACTATAACTGCACAAGGTGCATCACATGGTCAAGCATCAGGTGGTGGATCAATAACGGTTATGGTAAAAACAGATATGGGTCCAACACCAAATGCTTCTGCAATTAACAGCGGAGGCGCAGGAACAGCAAGGAAACTATTGTGGACATGATAGATAAAAACAAAATATATTTTTTTCATAATATATATGGAGATGAACAAGAACTTTTAAATACAATTCCAGAAAACGTTGTCGCCGTACCATTTGGCTGGTCAGAAGAAGCAGAGTCAAATAGAAATGCCATTATGAGAGAATTAAGTGTTTCTGTTTCTAGTATACCTTGCGTAGTGGCATACATAGAGGAGCATTATGCAGATAGCTCATTTTTTCCAAATTTACAATTTTTACCAGAAAATGATCCACGAAGAGAAAAAACAGAACATTTGGTATATGCAAAGTGGACATTTTTTGATATACTAAATATGGAAAAGCCATGGAACTGGCAAGACATATTAAATAAAATTAATAACTATCATAAACTATAGAATAGGAAAAAATGTTTAAAAAAATATTTTTTATACCAAAAAATAAAGAAGTTTCAAATTTATTAAAAACCCCCTATCCTGCAAAAAACATAATACCTGATTGGTATAAAGAATCAGAACTATTTATGGGTTCAGATCGTTTACAGGTAGATAGATATGCAACAAATGCTGGTTTAAAACATTGTATGTCATACCTAGATGCAATGGTACACGGATACATATACGAGCTTTGGACAGACATACATGTGTCTAATGGAGAAAATGGAATACAAATTAGTTGGACAAACACTCCAGACCCTATAGTTCAAAGAACAAAAGACCTGGGAGCTAAAATACCAAGACCAACAGAAATGTATGAAGATATGTTTAATTGGGTTTTACAATGGGGTGCTAAAGCGCCCAAGGGGTATAGCCTATTAATGACTCATCCCCTTAATAGAACGGACCTGCCATTCTATACCCTGAGTGGAATAGTTGATTCTGATAACTATATGGGTGAAGGAAAGGTACCGTTTTTTATTAAAAAAGACTTTACTGGAATTATTCCAGCTGGAACCCCAATTGTTCAAATTATTCCAATAAAGACTGATGAAGTCTGGAAATCGGAAAAAGCAGAGCATTTAATGCAGGAGCGAGATAAGCAGCAATGGCTATTAAGAACAAGCATTACTGGATACTATAAAAAAGTTTTTAGAAGGTCTAAAATATTCAAATGAGGTATAATTAGGTAATGGCCACAATTTTTCCTTCCAACCCCACCTTAAACCAGGTATACCAAGGGTATATTTGGAACGGTGAAGCATGGAAAGTAATAGACAATAGCGTAGAAAAGGCACAAGATGATGTTGCCTCTTTATTTACACATAATCTTCATACAAATGTAAGCGCTACCTACGATGATGCAAACAATAGAATTGTTTTATCCGCTGCTGCAGCTACAGTTACAGCAGCATCAAAAA
>Ga0315906_10005380_pt1 | contig 16137 bp, 16 predicted proteins | sample LakEriMetagenome_4_FD_203526 | JGI IMG/M metagenome (GOLD analysis project Ga0315906, IMG submission 203526) | Freshwater fungal communities from buoy surface, Lake Erie, Ohio, United States - Buoy 2 MA122 | ecosystem: Environmental > Aquatic > Freshwater > Lake > Lake biofilm | place: USA...
TACAGTTAGTATTATTAAATAAATATAATGGACATTTTAAATGCTCTGATGCAACATACCCAGCTATATAAATAAAAATTTGATTACCTAATCCACTATCAGGAAATGGAATTATTCCTTTTTTCATTTTTTCTTAATTGTAATATTTAAAAAAATATATAAAAAAATATTTTATATTGATATTGTAAAATGTTTTCATTATGTGTTGCAATTAAATAAATAATTATAAAATATTTTTTTTTATAATTTATTAATATATATAATAAATAAATATGTACAATCCACAAAAAATTCTTGAACCAGGTAAAATATTATCTCCAAGAAACTTATTTTCAAAAACAAGATCTCAAAAAATAAATAAAAAAAGGATGCAAAGATCTCCTCCTAGATCTAGGAGGAGATCTGCTAGATCTCCTCTAAAAAATAAGTTATCTTCTCCAATATCTCCTCTAAAAAATAAGTTATCTTCTCCAATATCTCCTCTAAAAAATAAGTTATATCCTCCATATATATCTCCTCTAAAAAAAAATTTATTTTTATCTCCTCCTCCTCCATATACTCCTCTAAAAAATTATTATCATTTTATCAATACACCTTTTGATCCACGAAAATTGATTTAAAAATAATATTCTTTTTCTTAAAATGAAATCACTATCCGGATATTGGATACCTAATGTTGATAATAAATATACTAATTTTGGTGATATATTAACACCATATATATTTTCTAAATTCAACATCAATATTTTATACGATAATAAAAATCCGCAAATATATGGCGTTGGATCACTTTTACATATATGTCCAAATGATTATAAAGGACATATATGGACAACTGGATTTATGTATAATACTAAAACATTAAATTTAAAAAACGATCCGATTGCTGTAAGGGGTAAATTGACTTTAAAACAATTTCATAATGATACTTCTAATACTTATATAGGAGATGGAGGGTTAATTTTAGAAAAAATATATACACCTAAAATAAGAGGTAGTATAAAATATAAATTAGGAATAATGCCTAATTATTGTGATATAGTAAACATGAGAGATGATCAGATAGAAAAGTTTAATGTGTTCAATAATCCTGATGTAATTTTTATAGATCCAAGAAATTATATAGAAACAGTTGTGAATGATATATATTCTTGCGAAAATATTATCACATCTTCTTTACATGGTTTGGTAACAGCAGATTCATACGGAATAAATAATGGATGTTTTAAAGCGAGAGAAACGAATATAGCGATACATTATATGCAGGATTCTTTTAAATTCCGAGATTATTATTCAGTATACGATATAAATTTTGATAAAAATAATTTATTAAGTTTAGAAAAAGATACAAGTTTTGAACAATGTATGTCAGCATGTAAACAAGTTAATAAACCAAATTTAGAAAATATAAAATATAATTTAATAAAATCTTTACAAACGAATTTTTAATAATATATATTTAGAATTTTGCGAATTATATAAAACGTGTATTAAAATATTTAAATCCAACTTTGCAAATAACTGGAGATAGTTTAGAAATTATAAATAAAATATTAACAAAATATTATCCTTGATTATTTGCTTCTTTTTCTTTTTTTGGTATTATGTATAACTACATTAATTCTTCTATCTAGATTATATTTGTTTTTTATATCAATTAAATCAATATTACTAAAATTACTAGTTATAAATATAGTTGATATATGTGTACTGTAAGTAAAATATTTTACTCCAAATATATTTAAACCTACATTTTCAACATAAGGCATATTAATTGTACTTAATGTTGAACATTCTGAAAAAGCATAATTTCCTATATATTCTATTGTATGAGGAAGACTTAAATTACTTAAATTCTGGCAAAATCCAAAACAATTATCACCTATTTTTTTAAGTCCATTTTTTATTATTGCTTCTTTCAAGTTTTTACAACTATAAAATGTATGACTATTTAATTCTTTCACCTTATATGGAATTATTACTTTTTCTATTTTATAACAATTACAAAATGCATGCCTTCCTATATGTTCTAATTTATTTTGAAGATTTATATTACCTTTTAAATTAATACAGTTAAAAAATGCACCATTTCCTATTGATTTTAAACCTGATGGAAAATTTATATTTGTTAGGTTAAAACACCTTGCAAAACTACCATCTCCTATATTCTTTATATTTTCTGGAAGAAATATTGATTTTATATTTTCGCATTCTAAAAAAGCATTTTGATAAATATATTCTAAATTGTTTGGAAATGCTATTTTTTGTATACTATTTTTCATAACTATTTCGTTTCTTAATTTTTTCATAAGATATTCTGTAAGATTTATGTCTATTTTACGAAGATTTAGATAATTTAAATCATAATCCTTAAACGTTTTTCTATCAATATTTTCTAATATATTTTTTATTCTACTATTAATTATGTCTGAAAAATAATTCATAGCTTTTGATTCTTTTAATTTTACTAAATCTATCAAGTTTAAAAAACATATTATAATATTTCCTGGATATTCTGGTATTGCTTCCATTTTATATTATTATATTATTTTTTAAGTAATGATATCATTTATTTTGAAATTAGAATTTCATTTTTTTTATATCTCTCGATAATATTTGCCTTGGTTGTTGTCGTGTACCTTAACCGTGTGTTAGTTTAGTCCATTTATAGACCGTGGCTCATTCCATAAAATAACAGATCCAAAAGGTTGTCTAACTGAAGATGATAGTAATAGTGGTTCATATGCTATATTAAATTATAGTAATAGTGGTTCATATGCTATATTAAATTATAGTAATAGTGGTTCATATGCTATATTAAATTATGTGAAGCTAATTTTTTTGGATCTAAAGTACCAGGTAAATATTCATCATATGTTAAGTTATTTATTAGATATAAATACACATGAACATAGTTGGACTCATTTCTTTTATTTCTTTAATATATTTCTGTATATAAATACTTTGATTATGCAAATTCACAGACAGAATTTATTTGAAGTAAGAAAAATATAAAAAATTGAAAATAAAAATAAGATAAATATGTAAAAAAAATGTTTCTTTTAAATACTTAAGATAATTTTTTTAATTTTTTTTTATGTTTCATATAATAAAAAAAATGTCTTCATATAGTTCATCCAATGTAACTTCAGGATTCATCGATTTGGCAACTTACGATGAAATTGAAAAGTATATGTATGGTGGTCCAGATGCCACTGCTTATTTCGTTCGTGAAACCAGAAAATCAACTTGGTTCACTCAAGTTCCAGTTACACTAAGTAAAGCTAGTGGTATAGCTGCTTTTGGCACAGATTGTGCATTTCAAATCTCCAGAGCAGGAGATTATTTGCTTCAAACTTGGCTCAGATTGACTACCCCAGCAGTAACTCTATCCTCTGCTGCCGGAGGAAGTACTTTGTCTCTAAGATGGACAAGAAACTTGATGCACAACATTATCCAAGAATGCACTATCAGTTTTAACGACTTGGTAGCTGCCAGATTTGATAACTATCATCTAGATTTCTGGGCGGCCTTTACTACTCCTGCTTCAAAGAAGAATGGATATGATAATATGATCGGTAATGTTAGTGATCTAATTGATCCTCACAGTGCTGGATACACTATTCCTTCATACACTTTGAATCTACCTCTTCCCTTCTTTTATGGAAGAGATAGTGGAGTAGCTCTACCTACAGCTGCTCTACCTTACAACGAAATGAGAATTAACTTCAAGTTGAGAAACTGGAGTGATTTGTTGATTTTGTCTACCAATGATGAACAAACTAATAGCACTACAGTTTCTTCCTCTCAGCTTGTTGAAGGAACCCCAGTACTTGGAACTTGCCAAGTTTGGGCAAATTATGCTATTGTTTCCAATGAAGAAAGAAAGAGAATGGCATGCGCTCCACGTGATATTTTGATTGAGCAAGTTCAAACTGCTCCTCGTCAGAGTTTTACCCCCTGGACTAATAGAAATCAAAGTTTTGATATTAGATTTTCACATGCCATCAAAGTTTTGTTCTTTTCAGTTAGAAATACCTCATGTGCTTCTGAATGGTCTAACTACAGCACTTCTTCTCCAACCGTTGTTTCTTCCGCTGGAACTGATGTTGTTAAGTTTTATCCTGACGCCGCAGCTGATCCTATTGATAACACTTCTCTTATCTATGAAAACACTGCTCGTCTTGCTAACATGGGATCTGACTATTTCTCTCTTGTCAACCCTTACTTTCACGCTCCTACTATCCCTGATGTTATCGGATTCCATTCTTACTCATACTCCCTTGATTTTATGAGCTTGGATCCTCAAGGGTCTACTAACTATGGAAAGTTAACCAATGTGAGCATTGTCCCTGTAGCTTCTGATTCAGCTTATGCTGCCGCTAATCCTAGTGGATCAGGAATTAGTGGCTCTGGTTACTACGAAAGTCAAACTTTTGAGTTCATTGTAACTTGTGTAAACAACAACATCATCCGTGTTTCTGGTGGAGCTTTAGGTTTCCCTGTTCTATGAAGACCTTATTTTGTGCTTCAAAAACAATTTTACAAATTCAAACATTTTTTATACAAAACATTGTATAAAAATTGATTTAAAAAATAAAATTCTCAAACTTTATCATTACCAAATGAAAACTGCACGTATCTATAAAATAGTTAATACTAAAACAGTTGACATCTACGTTGGTTCAACTATTCGAATTCTTAAAGATAGATTCAAATGACATAGGAGTAATGCTAAAAAGAATAAAACCGGTAAACTTTACGATTGTATTCGAGAACATGGTATTGAAAATTTCTCGATTGAGTTATTGGAAGAGTTTGTAATCGAAAAGATTGATGAAATCGGTGTTAGAGAAAGACAACATTATACCGAATTAAAACCATCGTTAAATATGAAAACACCAAATATTATATCACATAGAGATGTTGGTCGTGTATATAAAGTCTATTATAGTTTGGATAAATCTCAATTTTATATTGGAGTTAAAGAAATTTTCGCTAGATTAAGAGACCATCATTCTGCATCAATGAAAGGAACAACTCCTTTATACACGTTTATAAGAGAAAAGGGTCGTGATAATTTTTCTATTGAACTTGTTGAGGACAACATTGAAACTGAAAATCTTATCATACGAGAAAATCATTGGTTACAAGAACTTAAACCTCCATTAAATAAAAATATTTTTCTTACGAGAACTGAAAAAGAAAGAGATAAAGCGAAATTAATAGAAATATTTCTATATTTTTTATATCCATTTTTATTATATCTAGATATTTTTTATTTTTTATTTTTTAACACTTGTCCTTTATACCACAAGTAGTGTAACTTTGAAACGGTTTGTCAAATTCAAACATTTTTATACAAAAATATTGTATAAAAATTATAAATAAATTATTTCAATTGCAGTTGTAGTTCTAAATTTTTCTTTTCCATTTCACAAACTATTAACTTCAATTCAGCTATTTCTTGTTGTTGTTTAGAAATGATCATATGTAAATCATTATCTCTGAGTAGATTTTCTATATTTTCAATAAAATTTGTAATTGTTGAAGGGGGTTTGAAAATTTCATGTTGATTATGAAACTTGACTCTATATATGTTAAGTAGATCCTTCATTTTATCTTCGGCAATTTTACCCGAAATTTCAAGTACTTTTACCATACGATATTGCTTAAAATTGCTTTCGGAGCCCTGATGTTTAATTTCTCTCTTGTCAAGTTTATGGTCACTAAAACCAAGTTTTATTAAACCTTCTCCTATATAAACAACATATAGTACACATTTATTGGTCCATTTTGTCCAATCATAATCAATTTCCAAAAGTTCAGCTTCAATATCAAACTCAGATAAATCAAGTATACGTTTAATTGTAGGTCTATTGTCTTCTAGTAAAAATTTTTCTCTTTCTTCTAATTTATAATAACCTTTCTTTCTAATGGAAGGTAAAATTTCCTCACAAACTTTATCTTGAAATTTTTGAGCATTAGGTTTATTTGATCTCATGATAATTTTATAAACAGCTGGTTCATTTATTATAGTCATCTCTTGCACTCCACCAAGGGTGTCACTTTTAGTTACACCCTTCCATTTTTCAGGAATTCCTGAAATTGTTTTTCTATTATTATTTATTTCTAAAATATCACAAATATCTTTAGCAACAAACCACGGTTCATTATTATGTCTAATTATACGAATAATTTTATCATCGAATTCAAATGTATCTAAAACATTCTCATTTTCTTTTTCTTTTTGTTCTCCGATTTTTTTCAATTCTAGATCGTATTCTTCATGCATTTGTAAAAGATCGGTTTTACTGACATTGTTATACTCATTGAACCCCCTTTCTTTTGCCAAGCTTTTCAGTTCTGGATGAGTCATCGTGTAAATATTGTTTATGTCCAAATTATATACTGCATTAAAAGGATTTTTTTCTAAAAGTTCAATCAAACCTTCTTTATCAGTTATATGAGCATTTTGTAAATTACGTTCTTTGCAAATTCTTCTAAGTTCAGGTACATTTTTAAATTTATAATTGATTTTATCATCAATTGAACCATCAATAACTTCAACTTCTTCAACCAATTTATTCCAAATATTATTTTTTCGTCTTTCAACCATATCCAACATTCTTTGTTGTAAATTTCCAACCGCTTTGGCGTTTCTAATTCCAAGAGTTATGCCATATTTTTCGGCTTGATCTCCTAATTTTTTAGCAGAAAGATTTTTCCACATTTTAACAACATCATCATCTATGGGCTTTTTTATTATTTCGAGATATTTGTACCAAGAATCTCTAGGTTCTATTCGTCTTGCAGAATATTGATCTTTATCTTTTTCATCAGGATTATTTTGAACAAAAATAAAAGTATTTATCCAACTTTCAATAGTTGCCGATGATAATGAATCGCCACCTCCTCTTAAAGATTTTCCTATAAACATTTGAGCTAATTTTTGACCACCAATACACATTTTAGCTTCTATTAAATATTCATATCTTATATCTAATTTCATGGCTTCTTCACAGAAGTTCTTTGGATTTGACATTCGTTTATCTTTCATATTTTATTATAGGTAATTAATATTTAGATTACAATTAGTTAAGAGAAGTTAAACTTTAATATGAAAACATGTTAATATTTTATACGCAAAATGTTTATAAAATATAAAATTTCTATCTTTGTGATGTTTTCTTAATATCTATCTATTTTTCAACTCTACTTCCATTTCCATATAATCCCAGTTTTCTGTATCATTATTATGCTTTTCATCAATATGCTGTTCTTTTTCATTATGGTTTTCTTCTTCATTATGTTCATTATCATGATCGTTGAAAATACAAATCTGGTTTTCCACAATAAGGAATATTAATGGTAGAGTATTTCTCATAATCAATAAATAATTCACGTGTTCTGCTGTGATTTAAAATAGAAATATCAATATGGGGTAAATTATTTTTTATTTGCTCAATAGATCGGTATTTGAGTATATATTTGTAAGAAGTTTCACATCCAATTTTAGGAATATTTTTGTTATAATCAGTTCCACACATTATACAAAGATCTAAAAATTCGTTTTCATTCAAATTTAAAGATGAAAGTACTTGATCATAATTTATTTGTACACAAGTATTTCTATAAGTATCAATCTTTGTTAGAAATACATCAGCTCCATATGCAAGCACATCTGTATCTTCAGATAAAACAGCATCAACTAAACCCCGTTTACAAATATCTGAACACATTGTTTCGGCTTCTAAAGGTGCAATGTAGTAAGGAACATTTAAAATATCAAATAATTTATTTTAAATTTTATTTTTAATTGCGGTAATAAAGCTGGATATATTCTATTGTATTCACAAAAAACATGAAATATTCTCAATTCCATTAAGAAAAAATATAATAAAAACACACTTTATCAAAAAAGACCTTACATATTCAATTTGAAAAAAAAAATGATTTTTTTATTTTTTTTTTCCAAAATTGCACCAGTGTTTTAAAGCAACCAAACCAACAACAACAATGTCATTCGCTACCAAGTCCAATTTAGTTCTCTTACTAAGCACATTAGTAAGAGAAGTTATCTCCGACGCGTCCGAAGAAATGGAGGATGATTCTCTTAAATATTTGGAGGAGAAGTTAATAGGTACTATAATTTCTAAGGAAAAAGAGATAGTAAGCACCCTAGTAAGAGAAGTAGTGATTTCTGAAGTGGCCCAAGATAAGGAATTCAATGATGATTCTCTTAAATGTTTGGTGGAGAAGTTAATAGATACTCTAATGTCTTCTAAGGAAAAAGAGAACAATAAGGAGAAAACAAAGAAGAAGGAGAAAGATCCTAACAAACCTAAGAGACCAGAGTCATCATTCTTATTATGGTCAAAAATGGAAAGAACAAAATTGAAGAAATCTAATCCTTTGATGGACTCAAAGGAAATCATGAAGGAGTTAGGAAGAATCTGGAAATCTCTTACTGATGAAGAGAAAGCGTCGTTTGATAACGAATCAAACGACAAAAGAGAAAAATATAAAAAAGAGATGGAGGATTACAATAAAACTAATAAAATAGAAAAAGAGGATAAATCAGTTGAAAAACCAAAGAGAAAAATGTCACCATATGACTTATTTAAGAGAGGTCAAGTAGAGGAAGCAAGAAAGGTAAGTCCAAAAATTAAGATTAAGGATATTGAGAGAGATATCAAGAATGAGTGGAACAGACTAAAGGCTAGTGGTGATGACGAAGATAAAGTCCTTCTAAAAGATTTGAAGGAGCAGGTAAAATTATACAATGAAAGTATTGAAGAGAGTACTACTAAATCAAGTAAGAAAAAACTAATTCCGTTTGACATTTTCAAGAAGAAAATAGTTTTGACTGAGAGATACAAAAATCCCAAAGTAAAGGTAAAAGATCTTCTTCCAGGTATAAAAGAAGAATGGGAGATTTTGAAGGCAAATAAAAATAAATACAAGGAATTTGTAATATATGTAAAAATGCTATCTGAAAAAGATAATCCGTTTGCTTTCGAAATAAGTAACGAAGAAGAAGATGAGAAAACGGAGTGCAGTGACGAAGTCAAGAATCTCTTTGATCATATTAACGATATTTTTGATAAATACGAGGAAGAAAACGGTAAAGAATGCAATATAACAAAAAAAATAATTAAGCAAGAGCTTACAAAAAGAAATATAGAGTTTACCAATGAAGAATTCAAACAAGCAGTTTTAAAGATTCGCGAGTAAACTAAGTAAGTAATAAAGTAAAAAAGTAAGTAAATATATATATAATTTTGTTTTTATCCATTAAGTTATATATAATTTTGTTTTTATTCATTAAGTTATATATAATAATATATAAAAATATATATTATTATTAATAATATGTTTTATGAAAAAAGAAAAATTCTATTTGCACCAATAGCAAGTTTTGCAGAATCAATAGTTATGCAACCAATAGATACAATAAAAGTATTGAAACAATCAAATCAACAATTACCGGTAAATATAAAAAGCTATTACAAAGGATTTTTACCATTTGTATCACAAATGTCTATAAAATATTTATTAAGATTTTCAACGTTTGAATTATCCAGAGGAAATAGGAACGTGTTTCATATTAATTTTATTTCTGGAATAGTATCAGGTGTTACTGAATCAATATTTATAACTCCGTTTGAATTAATAAAGACAAATTTACAAACAACTCAGAATAAATCATCGTTAGATATTATTTATAACAAATATATTGAACACGGATTAAGAAGTCTATATAGAGGATTTTATGCAACATGTTTTAGACAATCAATAAATCAAGCATTTAATTTTTCAGTATATTATGAAATAAAACAATTAATAATGAGTAATGATAAAAAGCCTAATATATTAAAAATTGCATTTGCATCAATGATAAGTTCGTCAATAGGACCAATATTAAATAATCCGTTTGATGTAATCAAAACAAGATATATGAATCCAAAATATAGTTATAAAAGTATTAGATGTGCTTACAATGATATAGTAAAAAATGAAGGATTTTTATTTTTATTTAAAGGTTTAGGCTTACGCTTATTTCGTGTTAGTATAGGTCAAGTAATAATTTTTATAATTGTGGAAAATTTATTTTATTATACATCGTAAATTAAATGTAATCACATTTTTGAACAAATAAATTATTATTATCAACAATAATCTGAAATGGTTTACAACATCCGAAAACTTTATCTTGTTTTATAAGTAATTGGCATTCATCAAAAGATAAATGTGGATCAATTTGTTTATAATTTGATTTATATATAGCATGACGAAATATTCTACAATTTAATTCATCTTTACTTACAATAATTTGCAAAGAACAATGTGGACAATCAAAAAATAATAAGTTTTCATTAATAATAACTTTTTGCATTATATTTTATTATTAATAAAAATAATCTTTAACTTAGAAATGTATTTCAATAAAGAAGATGGTAAAAGTAAAAGAAAAATTAAAAAAAAGAAGTAAAAGTAAAAAGTAATTATAAAATAATTTACTTTATTTTATAATTTTCGTTGAATACGTATATTGAAACGTTTTTCTGTATCTTTTATAGACGCCAATAAACCTGGTTTATTCCATAAAATCCACTTACTCCAAAACCCGGCTGATTTTATTCCGGACTTAGACCAATTTTCTCGTGAACGATGACGATTTGAATAACGATGCATTCTTGACATGTCTTTATGTTTCGTAAAATCGCTATAATTTTTGGCTCCAAAGTGAATTGTTTTATTTCCAATTGTTACCATTAATTTTTTATCAGGATGAGTTGATTTTTGTAAAATGATTACATTCTTTTTAGGAGATCGGATTTTTCTTTTTGATTTTGATTTGTTCATTTTTATTAATATGTTTAAATTTACTTTTTTTTATATTTTTAATCATGATTTTCCAGAGAATAGAATTCTTATAAAAATGATTTTTTATAAATAAAATCTTTTATTTCCCAAAAATGTCTGAAAACGTTGATACGGTTGTGGCTTACGATTGTTCATTGTCTACTAGTAATTATGATTTTTATCATTCAGAGACGCAAAATATAGTGAGAACACTTGATACTTCAAAGAAGACACAATTTATAATGTGGGACACCAACCATACTATAATTTCTAAAGAAAAATTAGAATTTATAAATAAAAATAAACAAGGATATGGAGGAACAAATCCGGTTTCACTTTTTAAATATATAAAAGAAATGAATTTCCACGGTGATCTGATATTTATATCAGACGGTCAAATACCGAATCAATGTTCTCAAATATGTTCGGATATTTTATTAAACTGGAAATTCAATAATGTATATGTACATCTAATATATACAGGAGGGATTATAAATGAATCAGTGTCATGTGCTATAACACGCTCTAGCCCACATACAATAAAAATTTATCAATACGGATCTTTTCATCTTCCAATTACTACAATTGTTTCTGATAATGATTTCAAGTATGCAAACGATATTGAATCTATAGACACAATTGACGAATTTTTAGAAAGAAAAAAAAACTTAGAAAATGTTTTTGTGTCTTTGAATATGGGAACCACCGGTAATAAAAGCTTACATAGTAAGCTAGTAAACCTAAAAAACAAGTTAACCAAATCAGAAAGCAAAAGTTTTTCAAAGGATGCGAATAATCCAGTTTCAAAATTAATTGATAGTTTCAAAAATAATAATATGTCAGTTGGTGATTTAGATAATGTATGGAAATTGTATTACAAAATTGAAGATAGTGATGAAAATTGGACGAAAACAATTGATAAGTTTATTTCATGGTCATCTGGAAGTTTGTTATCTTCTTTTGATAGAAGTAAAATTACTAATAGAGAAGCATTATCGGTGAAAGAGGCAATAGTTCCATCTGAGAATGTAGAAATATTAGAAGATGAATTAGAGGATTTAAAATTAACATGTCCAATCACACTTTCAGATTCTTCAAATATGATTCTTTTGATGAAAAAAAACAATGGTGCTTCTATTTTTGACGAGTTAGAAACTAAAACAAGAGATTCATTAATAAATTGCCCATTGAATGCATTATCAAATAATAATATAATATTATACATAAAATCTCTGTTAGATTGTGTAATAAGTATTGAAGCGTATAAAGAGCTTGTGGAATATGGAATTTCAGATAAAAGTCCTCTCACTAGAGATGAAATATTTGGAGGATTATGTTTAGGAAAAGATGAAAGTCATGTGAAAACTACAAACTCTACACTTAGATATGTTTTAACTGATGGGAAATCTCTGGGAAATATAGATTTGTGGTTTGCAGTAATTTATTTTGTTATTGAAAAGGGGTATGTGGAACACTTAAATGAATATCTACCTATGGTAAAAGATCATCTTAAATATAGATTGATTAACAGTAAGAGTTATATGTGTTTGTCTGGTCTACCTACATATCCGACTTATTTAGTACCTTTAGGGTTGTCGTTGTGGTGTTCTGTGATGGCAACAACTTCCAAAATGAATCTGATAAAAAATCCAAAAAATGATCCAATAAGATTACACTTGTCATATTCTTATGAATTGGTAAAGTTATTAAGTATGATAGATGTAAGTGTTCCACATGAATTATTAAAACATATAGATCGTTTAAAAACATTAAGGTATTTTCTACTTAGTGTAAAAAAAGGTAAGGAAAATACTTTCAAACTAACAAATTTGGTTAATGCGCTATATTACAACGCAATTGAAACATCGGATATGTGGGTGTTGATTGATGGTGAACCTTCTGATTTACAAATTTGCAAAGTTAGGTCACAATTTCCTAATTTCTGCCAATCGCTTTCAAATACTGAAATAAAAGATATATTAGATTTGTGTGATAGTAACAAATCAGAATCAGACATATTTATAGATTATAATTATAGTATTAAACCATATAACAAGACATTTACTAAGACGTGGAGTTTTGGAAATAATATACCATACATTAAAGTTTCAATATGTCCTAAAACATGTAGGCCTTACTATACAATTATTGATAATGGAAAAGAAAAAACATGGATACAAAAAGCAAATGAAATTTACGGTAAACAACTTTTTTCTACTAACAATTTTTTTGGAAATTATATTTTTTACAGAAAAAAATATCCAACGAAGAGTGAATTTTTAATTTATTTATTTATGTATCATTATTCAAGAGATATAAAAACTTTACCGTTATGTATTAATCAATTTGTTGACATAGTGTTTGATGAATACGAACATACCATTAATACTATTGATCCTTTACTTTTTGCTGAACTTTGGAATAGAAGCATTCATAAACATTTAAGAATACAAATGGAAAAAGAAGTGAATTAATATAATAATAAAAGCAAGTAAATTAATATATAATTAATTAATTAATTATTTTATAAAACACTTATATATGTTTTAATATATTATTTTTTATAATTACCATCTACCCATTCTTTATCAACCTTAAAAACATTTTCAGAATGATTTGAATGTAATAAATCTAGCTTTTTTTTTAGATTGTTAGGTCCTAATACAATAACTGCATTGCTTAAAGAAGCTTGTCGTTCCTTAGTGTTATTTTTATTATTATATCCAAATTTAAGTAATATAGGATCATCAACTTTGTTTTCTTTTATAGAAACTGTAGTAACACTTTTTATGTCTGATTTCTTTACTTTTTTTTTACTTTTCTTTTTTAAATTGGGTCTTTTACGAGATTTAACTTTTTTATTATTGTCCATTTATTATTTAGTACAAAATAATTTATCTTATAAATATATTTTTTCTATTTTCTTTATTTCCGTACATAACACCCCTTTTTTACTTTTACTTTTTTCTAAAAGTCTCTCCTTAAAAGTGTCTCAAAGATAGTTTTAGGATTTATTTCATAACCATTTGGTAGGTGATAATTTTTTTTCATATTTTATATCAATAAACAATAAAAATTAAATAATAAAAAAAAATAATTAGTTAATATATATTTATAAATAAAATGAATAGAAAAATAACTTTCTTAGATGAATTACCATATTTACAGGATATAGACAATAACAATAATGCCAATAATTACTCATCGGATTCAAATTTAGTAAATAAATACATTAGAAATAATAATTATAATCCACCAATTGAATCAGGAATGTCAAATGTACAAATGCCTCAAAATAATACTGACGCAATAGTATATTCAAATCAAAATCCTGTTACCGATCCGGAACAAGTAGAAATAGAAAAATATAAGTACTCTAAAAACAATTTTCAAAGAGAGTTAAATTGTATAAATGTAGCGGAACATACATCAGAATGTATAGTTTGTTCAAAAATTTATAGAGATGATAGCACTATATATATTTTTATAATTATATTTCTTTTAATAATCGTGATTATTCTTTTAAAAAATTTATTTAGTATAAAATCAGTATAATTATAATTTAACTTAAAAATATGTGTATAATATGAAATGAATGAAGAAATTAAACAAATAAAAAAAACATATCATTATGATACTTTAGTTTTATCAGGAGGTTCAGTAAAAGGAATAATGACTTTAGGATCTCTCCAGTATATTTTTGATACTACAAATATTGAAGATATAAAACTTTACATAGGTACATCATCAGGTGCAATAATTTGTTTTTTGTTATCAATAGGTTATAATCCATCGGAAATATTAGCATATATTTGTGTGAATCAGTTGATGGAGAAAATTCAACACTTTAATATTGTAGCAATGATAAATGGAAGTGGTGCATCAAGTTTTATTAGTATATATGAACAAATAGAAAAGATGACTATTGATAAAATAGGATATATTCCAACATTGCTAGATATTAAAAAAAATTTTAATAAAGAATTAATATTTGTAACATATAATATAACTGAAAATAAAACAGAATACTTATCATATGAAAATTATCCTAACTTACCATGTTTAATAGGATTAAGAATGTCTTCAAATTTACCTCTTATTTTTGAAAATTATAAATATGGTAATAATCTTTATATTGATGGTGGTGTTTCTGATAATTTTCCAATAGATATTGGTGACAAAAAAGGAAATAAGGTTCTTGGTATTAACATAGAAACTTTGAACATATCTAATTCAGGATCAAATATTATTGAATTTATTTATAAACTAATGTTTATTCCTATTACCCAAACAACTGAACATAAAATTAGTAATGTTTCTGATAAATGTAAAATTATTACATTAAAAGATAATCTTTCACAAAATACTTTTAATTTTAATATAACAACTGTAAATAAACTTGAACTTTTCTCATCTGCTTACAGTCAAATTAAAAATCAATATTAATTTTATTTTATTATATTAATTATAATAAAATTAGTTTAGTATGGTTTTATATCAAATATCTTTTTATAGTCTTGAAAATTTTAAAGGTTATAAACAAACATTTAATATTTTATGTAAACAAATTACCTTTATTTTAAATTATATTTCTATTGATAATGAAAATAAATGTTTTAATTTATTTAATGATTCTAGTAGTAATATAAACAACTTCCAATTTATTGCTTTTTCACCTAAATCATTTGTAACAAATTGTCCTTATTCTTTATATTCTAGTTATAGGACTTGTGTAAAAAAAAATATTAGTAAATGTAATGATTATTCTTCTATTTGTTTATTTATACCTTCTCCTAAGTATAAAAACAATTATTATTACGTTTCAAATATATACTCTGATAATAATTTTATGAATTATGACGGAAGTTTTATTTTTAATTTTAACGATGATTCTTTAGCTAAAAAAAATGATACTATTTGTAAGGAAAAAGCTATAATTCCTAAAGTTTATATTATAACTTCTAATTATTCTACCAGTGAAAAACTTGTTATAAATAATACAACTATACCAGATAAATTTACTCTTGATTTATCAAATACAATTCAAAATAATAAAATTATACCCATATCTGAAAAAGTTGACATTTCACAACCAGTCACTTCTCTGTCAACACAAGAAAATAAAAAAGTTGACATTTCACAACCAGTCACTTCTCTGTCAACAACACAAGAAAATAAAAAAGTTGACATTTCACAACCAGTCACTTCTCTGTCAACAACACAAGAAAATCAAAAAGTTGACATTTCACAACCAATCACTTCTCTGTC
>Ga0315906_10005384_pt1 | contig 16134 bp, 14 predicted proteins | sample LakEriMetagenome_4_FD_203526 | JGI IMG/M metagenome (GOLD analysis project Ga0315906, IMG submission 203526) | Freshwater fungal communities from buoy surface, Lake Erie, Ohio, United States - Buoy 2 MA122 | ecosystem: Environmental > Aquatic > Freshwater > Lake > Lake biofilm | place: USA...
ACCTTGATATTCTTCATCCGATAACCTTTTCTTGCAACTCGGGCATGTTTGCCACATGGAGCAGCTCAAAAATCCCATTTAGTAATAATGACCAAAAAAGCACTGAAAAAAACATGTATAGGAAGATCTTCCCTTTGTTGTCTTCAAACAAATTGAGAACAACGGTGCCTACGGGTATTGAAAAAACCACAGGCGTGAGAAAGGAAACACCAACCATGCCATACTTTCGCCATAACCGAACAAACCTCCTCGTCCTCTTGCTGAATATTTTCCTTTGCTGTGTCACAGGATGTACCAGATCCTCCTCATGCCCTGGACGTACGATCAGGCGGGATCCATTGATTGCCTTCTGAAGTTTCCTGCGAATCCAATTGATTCCAATCTGTATCTCCAAACTGAAAAAAGTGAAAAACCATACCCCAAGCATCCCCCCTATCACACAATAAGCCACCGACTCGAAAAAAGTGAAAGGATATTCGTTTTCCAAGTATGCAAACGAAGGCCCTGCGACAAATTTGACGCTACTCACCAAAATAACAAATATGACCTTGAGAACCTCCTCCAATGGATAGGGAAAAACAACAGCTACTACATCAGGATTTCTCACCGTAGGCCAAGTCGCCGGCATCGCCAAGGCCAGGTACGATGTACGATTGGGCGGTAAGCTCCTCATCGATTGCACCTATCCACAAGGTGATATTCTCCGACAAATGCTTTTTCACATACTCAACCCCTAATCGACTGGCAATGATGGAAACCACATGGGTATGTGCAGGAATGCCTTTTTCCAACATCGCTTTATAAGTCATGACCATCGATTGTCCGGTGGCAAGCATCGGATCTGTCAATATGACAACACGCCCTTCCAATGATGGAGAAGCCACATATTCCAAACTGATTTCAAAACTCCCATCCTTGTGATGCTTACGGTATGCGGAGATGAATGCGTTATCGGCCTGGTCGAAATAGTTGATTATACCCTGATGGAGCGGCAAACCTGCTCGAAGGATGGTTGCAACAACCGGCTCATCGGCATGAACCTCCATGGAAGCCACACCCAAAGGGGTGGTGACATCCTTGGAAACATAATCCATTGTCTTGCTGATTTCATATGCAGCTATTTCTCCGATGCGCTCCAGATTACGCCTGAATCGGAATCGATCGTTTTGCACATTGACGTCCCTCAACTCGGAGATGAATCTGTTTACCAATGAATGCTGTTCGGACAATACGTTTACCATGGGAGGGGGTTTTCTGTTATTGTTTATGGCAGACTGAAGTAGTTCGTGTCATGACTTCAACCACCTAAATACTGTTGGCAATCGGTTTATTACAATGCGTAAATATAGCGATTCATCTGCACCAAAGCCGGCATAGAATCTCGCCAAATCAGGATTGTTCGATCCTTCAAAATCCAAGAAATCCAACTTCCCAGCATGTGCATTCAAGAAATGAGAAACCACCAAATGCATGCATGAGCTCTTCCTACCCTCATCAGAAACGCCGGAAAAAATGAAATAGGCGGTTTTTTTATAAATGAAAAAAACGGCGCCCCCAAGCAATACTCCTGAATTGGAACAAGCTCCGTAAGCCAACGCCATACCTTGAGATCGAAGTTTACTGTACAAACAGCGTAGTAGTTCATGGCTTTTATCAGGATAGGAGCGCAACCTACGGCCACGACCTTTTTCAAAAATGCTTATCAGCCCATCGATTTCATTAATCTCCGAAACAACCAATCCCGAGTCAACCGCTTTTCTTATATTCCTTTGGTGATTGGTGGAAAAACCTTCAGCGATTAATTGGTAATTGTCTTTGATTGACAAAACCAGATTCTTGTTTTCAAACGAAGCATAAACAATCTCCCCTTCATTGTTGCTGGAATTCAGATTGATGTCAATATATTTGAAGCGTCTAGGAATCGCATCCAAGAACATGTTCAGCAGATGATGTCCATCGAAGTTAGGGCAAAACAATCCCAGCTGCTGACAATAAGGAGGGGTGAACAGGTATTCAAAGGTATACTTGCGTTTGAAAGGGAGCGGCATAATTGCCGAATAATCGCCCATAACCAGAGCACCCCAATTAGGGGCCACGATATCCAAGTACCAACTATAGGAGTAAATGGTCCGGTTGGGACAATCATCCAAAGTCTTGTTCCATCGAGTGTCATCGATTTCTTTTCGCTCAAGATATCTGATCACTTGATTCATTTCAAACAGCGGCCTCAACCAATTTCACATATACATCACGCCATCCTTGCCAGATCTTATTTTCAGAAAGGGATTCATTGTGCCATAAACTGATGAAATCACCATTAACGGCGCGCACCTCCCGGATGATTGGAAGAATATGGTCCATGGCCTCCTCTGGCCTGATTTTCATGTAGTATTTCATAGTGGCATCCATGACCGCAAATGGATGGATGCGGAGAGAGGTTGCCTGCTCGTTATCCAAGTCGTAAAAGAAAAATGGTGTGCATATGGATGCTCTGAAACCCAGTTGCAAATTCAGTCCCATGCTATACTCATCTGTAATATCCAGTTCAATCAGCCGCCTATAGGTTTCCGGAAGCTTGAGCACCAGGAAGTGCTGTCGGCTGCTATGCACCTCCCTTTTAAGGATACGGGTCAAATGCGATAGTTCGGTTCGTAAACGTTTAGGGTCTTTGTTAGAGCCATATGAAGGATGTATGCCTGTCTCTGCATAATCGGAAATGGATTGTATCAAAGACTGGAATTTGCGCGATTCAACTGGAACGTTTTTATCGTTCACACCATATTCACCCAGAAGGAAAAAGTAAATTGATTTGAACTTGAATTTGCGCTGCAGCTCCAGTTGTAATCCATACGTGTCATATGGATCCTTTGACAAACCCAACAGGGCGCGTGTACGATCCAAAAAATCCTTGAGGTCAAGATTCACCATCGACCTGGCATATGCACCAGCCGTTCTCATGAAACCTTTTTCAAGGTAAGCCCAGGCATTGTCGATATCAATGGTGGAAATGAACCTGTACTTTCGATTGGAAAAAACCAAGTCGGGATAGCGGCTTTTGAACACCTCCCGCAACATTGCTGCATATATGTTCACCAAGGGCTTATGGACAAAACCTTTCTGGTAGGCAAGACTTTCGGAGCTGTCATAACGGTCATGCTCATCCCTCAAATGCGGCAAATACTCCTCATAACGGGTTACGAGCCAAAAGGAGGCGGCAAAGGGATCGAATGGGAATAGATGATTGGGATTGGTTGAGAACAATCCTTTGACACCTTGCCAATCGAATACCGACACTTGTTGATCCTCTATTCCTTTTTCGAACAACAATCTAACCGCACTGATGAACATCTCATCGCCAAATGGCTTTTCGCCATAACTCATCTTTGGCCCCTGATAGGCCTCAAATGATTCCCTCGACTGATGGAACTCATAATCCAACCCAACCAGATCGGAGATCATCAGGTCGAATGTATACCGCAGCCGGTTGGTTACCGAAGGTACCCAAACCGCCACCTTACCGCGTGATGTAATGGCCATTTGTGTGCTAAGTTAAAAATTAGCTGCACAAGCTATCGGATCATATCCTTCCCTCATCGGCGAAACTGTAATAATTATCGCCCGCTATGATAATATGGTCAAGGACTTGCATATCGAACAGTCGACCGGCCTCCACGAGCTTTTTAGTCAGTTGAAGGTCAGCCTCGCTTGGAGACAAATTGCCACTTGGATGGTTGTGGCAAAAAATCAATGAGGATGCCGATTGCTCCACCGCCTTACGATAAACCATCTTTGGATCAACCACTGTTCCCGATATTCCTCCCTTACTCACCTGATATCTGCAAATGACCCTGTTTGCCCGATTCATCAGAAGCATCCAAAACTCCTCATGACAGAGATCGGAAAGCAAGGGTATGAAAACACTTGCAGCATCCTTGCTGGAGGAGATCTGCAGGGCCTTGACGCCCTCCGCAAATCGTCTCCGCCTACCCAGTTCAAGTGCTGCCATTACGGTAACCGCTTTCACTTTCCCCATACCCTTGAAGGATGACAACTCATGAAGATTCATACGGGAAAGCCGCGTCAAATCGTTGTCTACAGATAGTAATATGGTTTTTGCCAGATTGGTTGCAGGTAATCCTTTGAACCCGTTGCGGATAATGATTGCAAGTAAATCAGAGTCGGATAAAACGGCAACCCCGTTCTCTATAAGCTTCTCGCGTGGTCGATCGGAAGGGGCCAACTGGGCCAGTGAAAAATCATTCATGAAAAGTGGATTTTGAAAAATATCCTTAAAAACAAAAGACCCTTCCGAAAAAATCGGAAAGGTCAAATGGATGCCTGAAAAAAATGATCCCCGGGGTTAGGAGAGTGCATTAACCATTTTGGTAAGGCTCGACTTTAGGTTAGAGGCCTTACTTTTATGGATCACATTATTCTTGGCAAGCTTGTCCAGCATGGAAACAACCTTAGGAAGCATCTCAGCGGCCTGCTTTTTGTCTGTAGTGGCGCGAATGTTTTTCAATGCGTTTCGCATGGTCTTTGCCTGATAACGATTGCGCTCCTGCTTGGTTTCGTTGGAACGGATTCGCTTTTCGGCGGATTTGTGATTAGCCATTGTTCTGACTTTTAATTGTTTGTGCCTTTCGGCGGATTATCTTTTGTAGCCCGTACGGGAATCGAACCCGTGTTTCCTCCGTGAAAGGGAGATGTCCTAGACCCCTAGACGAACGGGCCAGCTACCGCTCTTTTTTCAAAGAGGACGCAAAATTAATCAATTAGGGTCACAATCACAACGAACCTGCAAAAAATATCAGGTTAAATCCTCGTCTGTTTGTAGTCTGAACCCCAGTCGTTTACCTGTGCTAACAATACTCGACAAACTTTTTTCGATCATTTCTTGTACAGATATGATTCTGACCTGATCAAAAGCCGGGGTAATAATATCGAAATCAAGGCAATGCGCAATAATCACTTCGGAAATCCTTCGGGCTGAGGAATCGGTAAAGGCATCCGAACCCGGATTATTGAAGATCAACCCCAACTGCTTTTTACCCTCCATGAAGAAATTCCTATGCCGGTCTATAAAGATCCTTGCAACCAAAACACCTTGATCGTTGACGCGATTGAACTTTATAGAATCTGTAAGGAAATTGTAAACAGAGATCATTCCAAAATAACCCCTACCATGTTCTGATCTCATCCCTGAATGTTTCCATATAGGGTGACTTTCGTCAAATGTGAAGGCATCCGTATGCAAGGAAAATATTATGATATCATCCGACACCCTGAACTCCAAATCCAAGGGCCCCCGCTCCACGAACTTCACTCCGATTCGTTTGTCTATGGAAATTGCGACATCCGATATTTCAGACTCTAAATTTCTTAGTTGCGATTTGAAAAGATTAAATGCCCATAAAGAGCTTTCTCCCACTTCTAGCTTGGCAACCGCCTTATCGGATAGCGATTTTACAATATGGTTGAAGAAATCGGAATGTTTGAGATCTGACATCAATAAGCCCTTGCGAAAACAACCCGTTGAATGGATGGCTTTCCTGTTAATATGCAGTTTCCCGCTTCTTGTTGGTTGCCCAACGGAATGCAGCGAATGGTGGCCTTGGTCAGCTCCTTGATGCGCTGCTCGGTTTCACCAGTGCCATCCCAGTGAGCAAACACAAAGCCGCCTTTGTTATCAAGGATGTCGATAAACTCATCCATGGAATCCGCCTTGTGGGTTGCCGACTCCCGAAAATCCACTGCCTTGTTGTAAATGTTTTCCTGGATGTTCTCTAACAAATGCAGGATTTTCTGATCTATACCTGCGGCTTGTATCACCATTTTCTCCTTAGTATCGCGTCTTGCAACCTCTACACTTCCGTTTTCCATGTCGCGGGGACCAATTGCAATTCTGACAGGGACGCCCTTGAGTTCGTACTCGGCAAATTTCCATCCTGGCTTGTGTGTGTCACGATTGTCATACTTAACTGAGACCCCAGCCGCTTGCAACTGCTTTATGATCCCCGAAGCGTATTCATTCAATGCATCCAACTGCTCAACACTCTTATAGATGGGTACAATTACGACTTGTATTGGAGCAAGTTTGGGTGGCAACACCAAGCCGTCATCGTCTGAATGGGCCATCACGAGAGCCCCCATAAGTCGAGTGGAAACCCCCCACGATGTAGCCCAAACAAAATCCTGGACACCTTCTTTGGTAGTGAAACGCACATCAAACGCCTTGGCGAAGTTTTGTCCTAAAAAATGAGAGGTGCCTGCCTGAAGTGCTTTGCCATCCTGCATCAGTGCCTCGATGCAATAGGTTTCAACAGCACCCGCAAATCGTTCGTTTGGAGTCTTTATGCCTTTGATGACCGGAACGGCCATCCATTTCTCGGCAAACTCCGCATAAACATCCAACATTTTTTCAGTTTCAGCCACAGCTTCCTTAGCGGTTGCGTGTGCCGTGTGACCTTCCTGCCATAAAAACTCTGCAGTCCTGAGAAACAGTCGTGTACGCATCTCCCAACGAACCACGTTCGCCCATTGGTTAACCAGTATGGGCAAATCCCGGTATGACTGAATCCAATTACGATAGGTGTTCCAAATAATGGTTTCGGATGTAGGCCTTACAATCAGCTCCTCCTCCAATTTGGCATCAGGGTCAACCTCGATACCCGTACCATCGGCTGAATTCCTAAGACGATAGTGTGTGACCACCGCGCATTCCTTGGCAAAACCCTCAATGTGAGCGGCCTCCTTGGAAAAAAAGGATTTTGGAATGAACATCGGAAAGTATGCGTTGGAATGACCTGTGTCCTTGAACATCTTATCCAACGCCTGCTGCATTTTCTCCCATATAGCATAGCCGTATGGTTTGATCACCATGCAGCCACGAACGGCGGAGTTTTCTGCCAAATCGGCCTTGATTACCAGGTCTTGATACCATTCTGAGTAGTTTTGAGCCCGGCTTGTGATTTCTTTTCCCATTGGATAATTTTGAAAATCCTGTAATTGGTATGGTATTTGTTTGATACATCACAAAGTTCCGAAACTAAACGCACAATACCAATCCGGAATTCGAATAAACAAGTTGTAACAACCTAAAAATCAACGGCCATGAAACCGTATATCCTTACCCTCGCAGTGGCAGCTACATCATTAACGGCATGCCAATCAGCAAGACTCAACTACACTGATGGATTTGACGATGTGTACTACTCGTCAAAGGACGCCCCGACCAACCGATACTCGGATCCGGATCCTGCCAATTACAGCAGTGCCAATAACGACAATGTTAGCACCAACAACAATGATGATGGTGCCACGAGCGGTAATGACCAGTCTAGATTTGATTATGGTTCGGCTGATAGTGTTGCAAACCAAGGCGACGGAAATAGATATTCGGACAATTCCTACTCCACATCAGGCGGCAACACCTATGTGACCAATAACTATTACTACGATGAGGATGATTATTACGATTACGCATATTCCTCTAGAATAAGAAGATTTCATACAAACGTCGGTTATGGCTATGGATATTACAATGATTACTACACGAACTCCTACTGGTACGATTACAATCCATGGTCGTATGGGGTCAGTATCTATTTAGGTTACCGCTGGTGGAGTCCCAACTATTCTTTCTATTACAATTACTGTTACACTCCAATAGGTTATTATGGATACAATCCATGGTATGCGCCTGGTTATAACCCGTATTACTACTCACCATACTACTCATATTGGGGTGGATATGGAAACGGGTACAACCATGGATACAATAATGGATATTGGAATGGCTACTACGACGGCTACTATGGAAATTATCACAATCCATACTATTTCAACAGCTACGATAATAGCAGCTACTATTATGGTCCACGTGGACGCAAAGGCGGAAACCTTGCCTCCAACTCAGGCACCACTAACACAATTGGAAACCTGTATCAAACCAGTGTACGCAGCGACGAAGTGAAAAATCCTCGCGGTTACACTCCAAAGAATGGTTTGAACGATTCCGAAAACTCCATATCCACTGGCAAAGATCCCCGTACCAACAACGGATCCAGTACGACCAACCCGAGAAACAACAGTGCAACTGATAACTATTCAGGCCGTGATAACAATAACGTTCGCGACAACAGCACAACCCCTAAAAATACTGATAGTGCACCTGTGAGAGGTGGCAACAGTTCTGATGGAAAACCGAATTCAGGTTCTGGAAACACAAACGAGAATCCTCGCACAAACAACAACAATGAAAACTCAGGGCCGCGAAACAACCCTAACACCACTACAGAGCCCAAGAACAACAATTCGACCAACCCTCGTGTAAATGAAATGGAAAACAGCAACGAACCACGGAATAACAACTCGGCAAATCCGAATCCCCGTGGAAATAGTTATGAGAACAACTCCCAGCCACGCAGTAACCCCAATAGCAACCCTCGTGAAAACAACTACGAAAACAACTCCCAGCCGCGTAGCAATCCCAATAGCAACCCTCGTGGAAACAGTTACGAAAACAACTCCCAGCCGCGTAGTAACCCCAATAGCAACCCTCGTGGAAACAGCTATGAAAACAATTCTCAGCCGCGCAACAATTCCATCAACTCCAATCCTCGTGGATCTTCAGGTGTAAACAACTCAACACCACGACAAGGAAATTCAGGATCCACTTCACCACGAGGAGGATCCAACAACAATGGTGGAGGAACCAATTCAGGTGGAAAAAGAGGAAGATAAACATGTAGTGGAATCCGTTTCCTTAAAACAACAGACATGAAAAGAATCATCAAAGGCATGCTCATCACATGCCTTTTTTTACCGCTTTCTGCGAAAGGTCAAAATGAGATTGATGCTTTGCGTTACTCCCAAATCTATTTCGGATCCACAGCACGCTCTATCTCATTGGGTGGGGCATTTGGGGCACTTGGAGGCGACTACACATGCCTTTCGACCAACCCTGCCGGTTTAGGGATTTACCGAAAGTCTGACTTCTCCTTCACTTTGGGCTTTGCCGACCGCAACCATCAAGCGGATTTTGAAGGGAACAGGAATGATGACGACCGCTTCAGCTTGGAGCTTCCACACATTGGTGTTGTGTTGGCATCAGGAAGTGAAACCCAAAGTTCCGATTTCGCTTTCGGAATATCATATAACCGATTGGCAAGCTTCAACAACTCGATTTTTTACAAAGGGAAAAACACTCAAAACTCCATTTTGGATTCGTTCCTGGAGGAAATCAACAGCAATGGCGGGGTTTCAAACGATCAGCTTTTCGACCTATTCCCTTTTGACGGCGACCTGGCGTACCAAACATATCTTATAAACCCAACCATCCTTGACTCCAATCAGTACAGTTCCGTTATCCCTGATGGTGGCGCTACACAAAGCATGAACCTGGAGAGTGACGGCTCCATGGGAGAGTTTTCATTGGGACTGGCTGGAAAAGCCGATGATTACCTAACCCTTGGTTTCAGCGTTGGATTCCCAAATATCGACTACAATGAAGTGAAAACATACACTGAAACCGACGACGACAATTCGATCTTTGTGAATGACACGAACATAATATACAATGACTTCAGGGCCTTGAAATATGAAAATTTCCTAAAGACATCAGGAACTGGATTCAATATGAAAGCCGGCATGATTGTGCAACCAATCGACTGGATGCGTGTTGGATTGGCGGTGCACACCCCCACTTGGTTTTTCATGAGCGACATATACAGCTCTTACATGCAATCGGAATTTGCCAATGGGTCATTCGACTATTCCTCTCCAGAGGGCAACTACACTTACCGTTTGACCACCAGCTGGCGAACCATTGCAAGCATGGGTTTTATCATCGGAAAAACAGCATTGATCAGCTTGGAGAGCGAAATGGTTCAATACCCCAGAGCAAAACTTCGAGCTAGCGATTACAACTTCCAGCAGGAAAATGAAACCATAAACACGATTTACAAGCAATCATCCTTCAATTTCCGTGCGGGCGGCGAGTGGCGATATGGACCATTCAGCATCAGAGGAGGTTTTGGATTTTACGGATCACCATTTGAAGCCCAGTTTGTTGACTCCAAAACAGACCAAACCACTTTGAGCTATTCCGGCGGTGTAGGTTACAGAGGCAAAAAGTATTATTTCGATCTGGGTTATGTGAACATGGAACGTGGCGAGGCATTCCGCGCCTACAACATGAGCTCAGAAAGCACCCCCTTCTCCACTATTCAACGAACCGACAATCGGGTACTGACAACCTTTGGCTGGAGGTTTTAGGCGCAAAAAACCTTTAGCCCTTCCGGCCAAATCACTTTGCCCCAGCAATTATCTGGTCCACGACCGCTGGATCCAATAATGTTGATGTATCACCCAGGTTATTTGTATCCTTCTCTGCAATCTTTCTGAGAATCCTTCTCATGATTTTTCCTGACCGGGTTTTTGGAAGCCCTGTTACCACTTGGATCTTGTCGGGCTTTGCAATGGGACCAATCACCTTGCTGACCACTTCTGCGATTTCCTTTTCAAGAACATTTTCATCGTTAGGTGTCTGGGCACAAATGACGAAAGCATAAATCCCTTGTCCTTTTATTTCATGAGGATAACCTACGACCGCTGATTCGACTACAAGCGCATGTTCATTGATGGCGTTTTCCACTTCGGCAGTGCCCAAGCGATGGCCGGAAACATTAATCACATCATCAACCCTTCCAATGATCCTGTAATATCCTTCGGCATCACGCCTGCAACCGTCGCCCGTGAAATACAAACCAGGGTAGGCAGCAAAATAATTATTACGGCAACGTTCATGGTCGCCATAGGTTGTGCGCAGCATCCCTGGCCAAGGAAAGGAAATGCACAGGTTGCCTTCCACATCATTCCCCTCCATTATTTGTCCGTTCGCATCCACCAACACCGGCCTGACTCCCGGTAATGGCAATGTTGCATACGTTGGCTTTTCCTTTGTGATTCCCGCTATCGGAGAAATCATGATTCCACCTGTTTCCGTTTGCCACCATGTATCCACTATTGGACATCTCCCCTTGCCAATGTTTTGATGATACCATTCCCATGCCTCTTGATTGATGGGCTCACCCACTGAGCCCAAGACCCTGATGGAATCCAATAGGTATGGCTTCACATAATCCAAGCCGGATGCTTCCAATGCCCTGATGGCGGTTGGTGCGGTATAGAAAATATTCACACGATGCTTATCCACCACCTGCCAAAAGCGACCTGCATTCGGATACGTAGGAACACCTTCGAACATCAACACCGTTGCACCATTCAGCAGCGGTCCGTAGGCGATGTAGGAATGTCCTGTTATCCATCCAATATCCGCTGTGCACCAGTATATGTCTCCGGGCCGGTATTGGAATACGTTGTTGAAGGTATATCCAGTGTAAACCATATATCCGCCACAGGTATGCACAACTCCCTTGGGTTTTCCGGTGGATCCGGATGTATACAGGATGAATAACATGTCTTCGGAATCCATTTGTTCAGGAGGACAAGTCTGGGGTTGCATAGGAATCAAATCATGCCACCAACTGTCCCTTCCGGTATGCATTTCGACTAACACACCCGTTCGCTTCAATACCACAACATCACGAACCGAGGGGCAATCAGCCACTGCTTCATCCACAATTGTTTTTATGGGTATCTCCTTGGATCCGCGGTAAGCCCCATCGGAAGTAATGACTACGCTACAGCCCGAATCATTTATCCTATCACGCAAAGACACGGCTGAAAAACCGGCAAAGACAACTGAATGCACTGCACCTAATCGGGCGCAAGCTAATACCGCAACAAGTAGCTCTGGCACCATAGGCATGTACAGACAGACACGATCACCTTTTTGAACACCTAATGATTTGAGTCCGTTTGCACAACGGCAAACCTCATTCAATAATTCCTGATATGTGAAAACCCGGTTGGGTTCGGCAGGCTCGTTGCCCTCCCAGATGACCGCAACACGGTCAGGACTAACGGCTGCGTGTCGATCCAAACAATTGACAGTAATATTCAGCTTTCCGCCTAAAAACCACTTTACATCAAAACGGTCGAAATCCCAGCTCAACACAGAATCCCATTTACGCATCCAATCGAATGAGGATGCCACATCGGCCCAAAATCCTTCTGGGTCCGACAGACTCTTCTGATATTGGTGTTGATAATCTGCGATTGAATCTATTTTATCCATAAATCGAATCTGAGTTGTCTTTTGATTTTTTAAATTAGCAATCAGGAACAAAGCTAGGAAATGCTGATTAAAAAGCTTAGGTCATTCATTTGGATGAGCATATCACTTCCAATCATGATATGCTCATGTAATGGTACGGATACCGCCATATCCACCCTTCCTAATTGTGAGGATGGTATACTGAACAACGGGGAGCGTGAAATTGATTGTGGTGGCAAAAGCTGCCAACCATGTTCTGCAAAAATGGATGCTTTGGTGGATGGGGCTCCATGGGGCCTGTTTGGAACGACCATTACGAGCCAATTGAACATGGCTAACAATAGTATATTTATTTCAGGTTCTGATAGTCTTTTTCGCACCATCTCCCTGATTCATTCTGGAAGCTTTTCACCTGGCACCTACAATCTCAACGGTGGGCTTTACACCACTCCAAACAGCAGCTTCACCACCTCCACTGGAAGCATAACTATTTCGGTATGGGATACCACCGAACGCTATGTCCAAGGTTTCTTTTCATTTACCGCCTATGGAAACAACGGCGATTCGGTACGGATATCCAATGGCGCTTTTGCTTTTGCCCCTTACTGATAACCCACCACTAACCAAAAGCTTCCTGAGATAAGCATTAGGACTCCAAGCCATTGGATCCAGCTCATTCGTTCACCCATAACCGCGTAAGCCACCAAAAGTGATACGGCAGGTTGAGCCAAAGAGAGCAAGGAAAAGACCAACGGTGAAATTTTTCCCAATACATAATTGGTACCTCCCACACCTACCACTGTCAACAGCCCAATTAAAACAGGCAACCCTAAACCTTTATTGATTCGTAAATCGGTGACCGGTTTAAACCAATAGGCAACCGTAGCTACTATCAATACCATTCCTTCTTGTATGGCCGATAGTTTCCAGGATGCTCCATCCCTAGAGAGGTCTGCGAAAGCAGGAATGGTGATTCCCCAACAAAAGGCGGCACCCATGGCAAGCAACAGACTTTTATCAAAGTTGAAATTCTTGAAATCGCTCGTTGAGAGCATCAAAAACCCGACAAACATGGCAATGGAGGGTGCCATCATGGCAAATTGAAAGGAATGGTTGAACAGCAGCACAGAAGACATAACACCCCAAAAGGAAATGAATCCCAGCAATGGCACTGATTTAATTACAAAACCTGAGCGAACACTTCGGATGAACATCACGAGCCCGACCAGACTAAGGGGTAATGCCCAAAGGGCATTTAACCACTGGCTATCAGACCAAGGACGGAATGGATCGGTAACGTAGTAGTCCAACAAATAAAGAATCAACAAAAAAAGCGGAAACGTTACCAGAGAACGAACCGACAACAACCACCAAGAGGAAAAAGCCCTTCCCTTAACCCTCCACAAACAATTGGAAAGACCGTACGAGGATTGAGCGAGAAATAGTAGGAACAGCGTTATCAAGCTCTGTTTCTTCCTGATGTGAGTGCACGTAAATTTATCTAAAAAATATCCGGAGAACTAAAGAAAGGCCGACCACCATTGACAACCTTCTTCATATCGTCCAGTTTGTTGCCAATTAAATGAATCAATTCAGGCGGCTCTAGCACCTTGACATGGTCCAGCCACATCATGACCCAACCCACAAGCTCTCTGCTCAAGGGGGCGCTAAACTCAAGTACAAGCAGGCCATTCATGTCCTTATAAAAACGCTGATTCGAGTGCCATAACCTTTTCTCCAAAAAAGGATTCAGATATCCACTCTGTTTGTCATTATCTGATGACAAAAACCCGAGCTTGACAACATATGATGGACCATTGGAGGCGGTTATGCCGAACCGCGATACAAGTTCTTGCTCCACCTGCTGTTTCGTCAACTGCTTACGATAGCGCTTTTGCTGAAAAGTGACCTCCAAAACACTTTCCACATCCAGGAAATGAATCGTATCAGATTGATTGGGAGTGGCAGCCACAAAAATGGATCCTCGGTGAGACACCAGCTGGTGCAGTCGCCAATTTCGTGCATTTATTGAATTCTCCACTTGCAATTGTTTTATGGTTTCTACACGAACCACAACTTTCCCTTCAATTGCATTGAGTATCGCCTTAAGCTTTACTCTATCCTGTTTACTGTACGACACTTCGCCCCATCCCGTTACAATAAGATGATTGAACACGGAGCTACTCATATCATCCTTGTCCAAGGTCCGCAACATCTCCTCAGTAAACCTGGATATGTAATCCAAACCGATGGTTTGAACATGTACACCAGACAATCGGCTCAAAAGGTGAAAACCATTGATTGCATCGCCCAGACTCGTCACATCCGTGGAGTTTTCGGAAACCACCTGCCACTGCTTCTCACCGGTACCTTCTCCAATGGTTACAAGTCTGAACCCGCTTTCAATGGTGGTGGTTCGGAGCTCCTCTAAATAGCGGTACAATGTTCTTTGGCCAGCAGGAATGTTATTGGCTGAGCACCAACGGCCAAGCTGATCAACCGATTGGGGCTTCGACTTGAGCCGATTAAAAATCCTGAAAAGCCTTTCGCTTTTCTTTTGCATCTAATTTTATCAAAAAAGGGTGAACAAACATATTAAAACAAATTAAAACATTTCAAAAACCAGGCAGTAAACATGAAAAAGGCCGCCAAAATCTTGGCGGCCTTTTCATTAAAAATGCTAGGAGGTATTACTTAGTCTTTTTATTGGTGTTGGGGGACTTAACACCACCTTTAGATGGTTCGAGCTGCACAGGGACCTCAACTGCTGGAGCAACAACTGGAGGTGCTTCCAAGGCGGCTGGTTTTGGTGATGGTGTATTCACTAATTTCATTTCCTTCAGCAAATGTCCAGCACCACCGAACTTATCAATGATGAACAAGGTATACCGGATATCCACTCCGATGGTACGTTGGAAATTCGGCTCAAATGCGAAATCGCTTGAAATAGCTTCCCAGTTGCCATCAAAGGCGGTTCCGATCAGCTCACCATTTCCGTTAATGATAGGACTGCCGCTGTTTCCACCGGTGATATCATTATTGGTGATGAAACAAATACGAAGCTCACCGTCCTTGTCAGCATATGGTCCAAAGTCCTTGTTTTTCATCATTTCGATAAGACGCTTGGGAGCATCGAACTCATAATCACCGGGAACATACTTTTCAATTACACCTTTGGAAGTGGTGTGTGCCTTAAAGGATACAGCATCCTTGCCATTGTAAGGCAAAACCTGTCCATAAGTGAGACGCATAGTGGCATTTGCATCGGGAGCCATCAATTTACCTGAATTCATCTCCAACATTGCGGCCTGGAACAACCGATTGGCCTTACCCAGAGTGGAATTAACCTTGGAAATTTCGGGCATCATGGTTTTGTTCAACATGTCGGAATAAGCGTTGGTGAACTTGTAAATGGGATCCTTGTCGAGTGTTTTCATGGAAGGTGCTTTTAAAAACGCCTCGAGCTTGGCACGAGAGGAAAAAACGGATTTCTTCCACATGTCTTCAGCCATAAGCTTATAATCACGCTTGTATTTGTCGGCCATCGCAACGATATCTTTCGGCAACATGCTATTATCCAAATCCTCCATGATCCTGCGGATCACCACTTCAAGCACTTTGCTTTCTATCGGCTCATAAAATTCCTTGAAATCACCATCGAGGTCGGCGGCCATTTCAGATGCGATTTTCTTTACATCCTCCTTCTTGTTCTTATCCTTCATCGCCTCAACCAACTTACCCATGCCCAATGACATCATCATGGATTGCGAGTTAGATATGCCATCTTGCAAATACACTCCAAACAGACTGTATTTTCGAACCTGGGAATATGCTTGTTCATACATGCCCATTACATTGGCATATGCGGTGCGGTTGCCTGACTTCACCCAGCTGGTAAAGGCGTTTTCATCGGCCTTGCGGCGCTCATAAATGTTAAGACTTTTCAATGAGTG
>Ga0315906_10005386_pt1 | contig 16133 bp, 10 predicted proteins | sample LakEriMetagenome_4_FD_203526 | JGI IMG/M metagenome (GOLD analysis project Ga0315906, IMG submission 203526) | Freshwater fungal communities from buoy surface, Lake Erie, Ohio, United States - Buoy 2 MA122 | ecosystem: Environmental > Aquatic > Freshwater > Lake > Lake biofilm | place: USA...
TACCGCAGGTCGAAAATGAGAACTGTCCTGCCGCATTTGCAAAATGCACTTGGCCGTTTGCTACTACATACCCATTTGTTACCGGATTGCCATTGCACACCAGCGTGCCCGTTACTTGCGTAGCTCCGGGTACGGTTACCGCAATGGGATTGAGTGTGGAGTTGGTGCTATAGGGTCCAACACTCTGCGTAAGAACCGTAATGTTGTTACCACCGCACGATACTTGTACGGTCATGGTGAAGCTTTGACCTGCCGGCACCCAGCCGCTGAATTGCCCTTGCGCATTGGTGTAGTCCGATGCCGTGCCGCTCGATTGGCTATTGAGGGTTACCGTAGCGCCCGGTACGGGCTGGCCAGAGGTGTTGGTAATGGTACCATTTAGCGTAATCCAACTGCCGGGAATGTCGCAGTTCCAGAAAGAAAAGTGGCTCACCTGTGCCACATATTCGCTGCCCTGTTTGGTAGCCGTGCCTTCGTGTTTCCAATATCCGTTTTGCTCGTCAAAAGACCACAAGTCAATGGTATTTGGTGCCGTAGCCAGTTGCTGCGCAGCAATGGGGAAACGGACAGTGGCTGTTTGTCCTGCCGCTAACTGGAGGGGCTGCCCGGCGTTGTCGGTAAGCTCCGCTGCCACCATACCGTAGGATATCAGTCCACGGCTTTGGTTGTTTTGCACACCTATCAAATTGCCTGGCATTTCCTCAGAGAAGTTGTCGCTCTGCGTATCGATGTGCCTAATGGCTACCCGCACCGTGCCATTGTAGGGCGCGTTGTTTTTAACGATGCCGCTGGCGGGAAGGGTTACCGAAGCGGTAGAGGTTTGGTCGCTTATGGTGGAACCACTCGAGGAGCTTACAGAGCCGTCGGGCGCGTTGGAGAGCAATCGTATGTTCACCCGGTTGCCACCGCTTACCGGCACGAAGCTGCGAGAGCCGGGGAAGTAGCCTTGCTTCTCTACTTTCACATAACCTAAATTCTGGAAAGCATTGAAGCCGTTAATTCGGAAAACACCTTGCGCATCGGTAGTGGCGGTGCTACCACCTGCGTTCACCGTGGTTCCTGCAACCGCAGCACCGTTTTCATCGGTTACCGTTCCGTAAACCGAAGCGCTCACTCCTTGTCCCCAATTCACAACTCCTCCTCCACCACCACCATTACATAAATTCAAATTACCTAAACTTATGACATTTGCGTTGAGCGAAATTGTTTGGGGAGTTCCCACCAAAGTTGGATTGATGCCAAATGGATATAAAATAGCGCTGGTTCCATAAGCTGGAAAGGAAAACTGACCTGAAGCATTTGCGAAAAAAACTTGACCACTGACAAGCACATACCCACTTGTTACTGGATTGTTATTGCATACTAGCGTACCCACCAGCTGAGTAACGCCAGGAACGGCTAAGGCAATTGGGTTTAGTGTCGTATTGGTATTAAAAGGTCCGATACCCTGAACTAAAATTGTTGTGTCGATATTATTATTAAAAATCTTGACAGTCATTGTTAGAGGTTGATTGGAAGGCACCCAGCCGCTGAATTGCCCTTGCGCATTGGTGTAGTCCGATGCCGTGCCGCTCGTTTGGCTGTTGAGGGTTACCGTGGCGCCAGGTATGGGCTGGCCACTGGTGTTGGTAATGGTGCCATTTAGCGTGATCCAGCTGCCCGGTATGTCGCAGTTCCAAAACGAAAAATGGCTCACCTGTGCCACATACTCGCTGCCCTGCTTGGTAGCCGTGCCCTCGTGTTTCCAATATCCGTTCTGTTCATCAAAAGACCATAGATCGATGCTGGCAGGTGCCGTGGCCTGTTGTTGCGCAGAAATGGGGAAACGGACGGTGGCTGTTTGATTGGCCGCCAATTGCAGGGGTTGTCCGGCATTGTCGGTAAGCTCCGCCGCCACCATCCCGTAGGATAGCAATCCGCGGCTCTGGTTGTTTTGTTGTACCCCTATCAAATTGCCTGGCATTTCCTCCGAGAAGTTGTCGCTCTGGGTATCGATATGCCTAATGGCTACCTGTACCGCACCGTTGTATGGCGCGTTGTTTTTAACGATGCCGTTGGCGGGCAGGGTGATCTTCACCGCTGAGTTTGCATCGTTTATGGTGGAACCACTCGAGGAGCTTACAGAGCCATCGGGCGTGTTGGAGAGCAATCGTATGTTCACCCTGTTGCCACCGCTCAACGGCACAAAGCTACGCGAGCCAAGGAAGTAGCCTTGCTTGGCTACTTTCACATAACCTAAATTTTGGTAGGCGTTGAAGTCGTTGATACGAAACACCCCTTGCGCATCGGTGGTGGCGGTGATGCCACCTGCGTTCACCGTGGCGCCTGCAACCGCAGCACCGTTTTCATCGGTTACCGTTCCGTAAACCGAAGCGCTAACTCCTTGTCCCCACAAATCGCTGCTGGGTGGTGGTGCCGGTGCGGGCTCTTCCGTATCGTCTTTTTTGCAAGCGACAATGGCGAGGGACAACAGAATGGATAGGGTAAGAAGTTTTCTCAACATGGGTTTGTTTTTAGCTAGTTCAAAATGTTGAAGCCGTGAAAAAGCGGCTTTGTAGTACAATGATAGGGAAAATTTCGAAAATGTAAAAAAGCAGTGGCGGGAGCGTTCATCATTGGCAAATGACAAACATTTCTAACCAATTAACCATTCAGATTAATCCTTAATACACCTCACTGATAGCCCGCTGTTTTTGTTGGTATTATACCGATATAAGTTTGCATAATAGTAACTGATCCAACGGCTATATGCAGAGATGGAGTTGGAGGAAGAAATGCTCCACCAATGACCTACATTACCTAGCAAAGCGAAATTACCTGCACTGTCGCGGGAGCTTCCGGGAAGGGCGTAAAATTGACTGGTATTGGTGGCGCCAACATTCGGCGACTTCCACAAACCAGTGCCATCTAACAAATTGCCGGTGGATTTCAGTTTACCTCCGACCACCAAACTCTGACTACCTACTACAGTGGTATCGGAAATAGGATCCAAAAAATTTACCAATTCATTCCAATCAGCATTTGTTGGCACATGCCAATTCGTAGGACAAACACCGCGACTATCGCTGATCGCATGCCAATTATATAGTTTTCCATAGGGAAGATTGCATGGCGTGCTATCTCTATAATAAGACCACGCGCCGCTGGTGGTATTTTGCCATTGAGCGTAAGTTAAACCGGTCTCTATCAAGTCGCCATTATTATATCGTGATGTTCTTAGATTTTCCTGCATCCAAACCTGACTTCCGATTTGGATTGTGGAATAGGCATTTCCATCAACATCAATTATGGCTGTAACACCACTGCAAACCGTTATGTTGCCTAAATATTGAACCGTGTTTGTTAAGGTGAAATTTTGAATAGCACCCGCCAAAAGTGGATTGGTGCCAAAAGGAGCAATGGTCAAATTAGCACCACAAACTGCTATATTGAAACTACCGTTGTCATCTATAAAATGCAGCTGACCTCCTGCAAATAAAAAACCATTTGACAAAGGATTACCATTGCAGTCTACCAACAATCCGCTTACCTGCGTAGCCGTCGGTATATTTACCAAAATCGGATCAAGCAATGTGTTCGCATTGAATGGACCAATAGTCTGGGTTAGTACGGTTATTGTACCTGTCGAGGAACCAACACATGGTAGATTAACCATCATAGTGAAGGTTTGATTTGTTGGAACCCATCCACTGAATTGTCCTTGAACATTTGTAATAGCCTGGGCGGTATCATTAAAATTATTCACAAGACTTACTACCGAACCCTGTATGGCTTGTCCATTTATGTTATTGAGTATGGATCCACTAAGCGTTACCAAATCCCATGGTATGTCACAATTCCAAAAGGAGAAATGACCTACTTGCGCCACATACTCGCTCCCCTGCTTGGTGGCAGTGCCCTCATGTTTCCAATATCCATTTTGTTCATCAAAAGACCACAGATCGATGCTGGCAGGTGCCGTGGATTGTTGTTGCGCAGCAATAGGAAAACGAATAGTGGCTGTTTGTCCCAGTGCCAACTGCAGCGGTTGTCCACTATTGTCTGTCAATTCAACAGCCACCATGCCATAAGAAAACAGTCCCCTGACCTGGTTATTTTGAACTCCAATTAGGTTGCCAGGCATTTCCTCAGAGAAGTTGGCGCTCTGGGTATCGATGTGTCGGATGGCCACCCGTACAGTTCCAGTGTAGGGTGCGTTGTTTTTAACGATGCCGTTGGCTGGTAATATAACGGTGGCGCCTTGATCTGTGATGCTACCTCCAGTGGCCGCATTCACATTGCCATCGGAATCATTGGAGAGTAATCGGATGTTCACTCGGTTACCACCACTCAAAGGAATAAAACTTCGAGAGCCCGGGAAGTAACCTTGTTTCTCTACTTTAACATATCCCAAATTTTGATAGGCAGCAAATCCATCAATACGAAAAACACCTTGTGCGTTGGTGGTAACTATGCTGTTACCAGCTTTTACAGTTGCACCAAAGACTGGATTTCCTGATTCGTTGATTACCGTACCATAAACAGTAGCACTTACTCCTTGTCCCCATAAATCATTGTTTAACGGAGGATCAGAAGGGATGTTTTGCTCTTCGTCCTTCTTACAAGCAACCACAATAAAACCAATTATAAGGGCAAGCGTGAGGAGTTTTCTCAACATGGAATGGTTTGGTTTATGGTATCAAAATGAGTGATATTTGAATTTAACCTTTCTATGACAATGATAGCGAAAATTTTCGAACATACAAATGAATTAGCAGTATCGATGGCTAGGCACTTGTTACTACTAACCATTCATTCTTCTAGATTCAAACAGAAAAGAACTCAAATCCATTCTCCAACAAATCGGCGAAAAAAGTAGGATAGGATTTATCGACGCCATTGATGTGATCCAAATGCACATATTCCGTCTTCAAAGACATCAAGCTAAATGCCATAATGATTCGATGATCATCGAATGTTTTGATGATGCGATTGGTGGGTACCGGTCCTCGGTCGGGGTAAACCTTGAACTTGGATCCTCCACAGAAATCCGTTTTCACCCCTAAGTCATACAACCCCCTTTGCAATGCAAGTGCACGATCGCACTCCTTCAAGCGAAGATTCTTGAGTCCGGTTAAGTCGGCAGTAATATTTAATGCTCCACAGGCAATGGCGACAGCAGGTGCCAAATCTGGACAAGCGGTAAAGTCTTCCAAAAAATAATCGGATTGCAATTCACCTGTGCCCGTGACGACAAGCCCATTTGCATTGAACTCACTCAACACTCCAAGCTTGCGCATCATATCCACAATCACTTTGTCGCCTTGAAGCGATTCCTGACTCAGCCCCTCTAAAAAAAAGGAAGAGCCTGGTTGCATTGCTGCTGCCTGAAACCAATAGGAGGCCGACGACCAATCGGCTTCAACAAATAAATCTTTGGGTTGATAGGCTCCCTCTGCAACAGTAACACCGTAGGGCGAAACCTCAACTGCGGCACCATAATGCTTCATGATAGCGGCTGTCATCTGAATATAAGGAAAAGATAAAACTTGACCAGAAAACTCCAAAACCAATCCTCCATCCAAACAGGGCCCAATCATCATCAACGCACTTATGAACTGACTACTGGTATCGGCAGGTATGATCAATTGTCCACCATGCAACTTACCTTTCCCGGTTCTGATCGGAAAACATCCCTCCTCTTCCACATAGCTAATATCCGCACCAAGCGCATTCAAAGCCTCCACCAAACCACTGATAGGTCTGGCGCTAAGTGAATCGGAGCCATCCAAAATCACATCACGACCCAACAAAGCAAAAGCAGCCAGTAAAAAACGGGAGGTAGTACCCCCATTGCCAATATGCAGCCGATCGCCATCCTCGGAAACGAGTCGAAGCATATCCAAGGTATCGTCAGAATCGGATAAATTATCGATACGACTATCAAGACCACCTATGAGGCGGATAGCCAATGCACGATTGCTGATGCTTTTGGAAGATGGTAGCGGGATTCGCACATTCCTTAATGGCTCTCCCAGATAGTTGATCCGTATTGCCATTTAAAAGTCGTTGAAGTAAGTGAATGATTCAAGAAAAAGTTCATCAGATAAATCACTGCTAAAACGAGGCGACCCGATTTGTTCCAGCAAGACACAAGCCAAGCCGTGGCCATCTGATTTTTTATCCTTGCGCATCGCATGAAGCAGAAACGAATACGACTCGGGAAGTATCCTCAATTTTGCAAAATGCAATTTCACCAAGGCCTTCAATTCCTCCACTACGCGGATATCCAAACCAAGTAGCTTCTGTGAGATGTAAGCCTCACAAACCAATCCGATAGCAACAGCCTGCCCATGCGTTGTGATGTATGTGTCGTGCTTGTACGACCACGCTTCCAAGGCATGTGCAACGGTATGGCCGAAGTTGAGATGCTTGCGCACTCCTTTTTCCAACGGGTCTTGCTTTACAATATGTGCCTTTACAGCGATGGATTGTGTGATCCATTGCATGGTTTTGGGAGATGACCTTTGCCCGTAGGAGAACAACACGGGGTCATGAATCACTTTGTGCCAAAGTGCAGCATCTCCAATGAGTGCGTGTTTCCATGTTTCAACCAATCCTTCATTCCAATCTTTCTCGGGCAGTGTATTCAGGAAGCCAGGATAAACGATGGTCATCAATGGAGGATAGAAAGTCCCCAAAATATTTTTATAGCCGTGCAAATCGACACCCGACTTACCGCCAATGGCAGCATCCGTCATGGCCAATAAAGATGTAGGAATATTGATGTAACGAATACCTCGCATGAAAACAGATGCAACCATGCCTCCGACATCCGAAACAACGCCACCACCTAGGTTTACCAACAAGGTATTGCGGTTGGCTTTGCGATCCAACATCATTTTACAAACTCGTTCTACCGTTTCCAATTTTTTGGACGCTTCACCGGCGCCAATAACCAAAGCATGATACATTACTCCTTGCAGCTCAAACATCCGATTGAAACAATGCTTGTGCGTTTTTTCATCGGCTAAAACCAAATAAGGACCAGAGGGACTTTCCTCCTTTATGAAAATATCCCGTAAAGCCTCAGACAAACCATTCGAAACGATGATTTCATGCGTACCGGTGCTTATCCTTGTAATGTCCTCCATGGTTGTGTTACAAAGGTAGTCAACGACCTCGGGCAATCCCTATCTTTGCTGCGTCAAAACTAACCGTTTTCGACCAATCGTTTTTATGGAAACCGCTACAAAAACCCTTGATTTAGAAAACATTGAGGTTGCTTTCAAGGGCAAATCCAACCAGGAACTTAAAAAGGCTTATTGGCTGTTTAAGGCTATAGGCTACCCTAGTTTGGTTAAGTCGGCTCCCGGCTTGCTCCGATTGGCCCTCATGCTTCGCTTTCCGGTAGTGCCGATTGTGAGAGCTACCATATTCAAACATTTTTGCGGAGGAGAGCACATTGATGATTGCAACCAAACAGTGGTCAACCTTTGGAAAAATGGCATTGGAAGCATTCTCGACTATTCGGTAGAAGGTGAAGAGAATGAAGCGAATTTCGACCATACGGCTGCTGAGATATGTGCCACCATTGAAAGATCGAAGGGTGATCCTTCCATCCCCTTCTGTGTATTCAAGGTAACGGGCATATCAAGATTTGGATTGTTGGAAAAAGTTAGTAGCGAGCTTGCGCTAACAGAAAATGAAACGACTGAATTTGAAAAAACGAAAGTTCGATTCACTAAAATCTGTGATTTGGCAGCTCAAAACCAAGTAAGGCTTTTTGTCGATGCAGAGGAATCTTGGATTCAACCCGCTATTGACGCATTGACCGACTCCATGATGGAAAAACACAACAAGGAACGGGTTATCATTTACAACACCATTCAACTGTACAGAACTGATCGGTTGGAGTTCCTTAGGAAGTCACATCAGAAAGGAATGGAAAAAGGTTATATGAATGGTTTCAAGTTGGTGCGTGGCGCCTACATGGAGAAGGAGCGCAAGAGAGCCAGCGAGTTGGGTTATACCTCACCAATACAACCAGATCACGCCAGCAGCAACCGCGATTATGACGCCGCGTTAAAATTTTGCGTGGAGCATATTGACCGCATCTCCATTTGTGCGGGCACCCACAACGAATCGAGCTCTTTGCTTCTGTGCCAACTGATGCGAGAAAAGCAAATACCCAACGACAGCACCTCAATATGGTTTTCGCAGCTGCTTGGCATGAGCGATCACCTCTCGGGCAACTTGGCAGCTGCCGGATACAATGTGGCTAAGTATGTGCCCTACGGACCTGTCAAATCGGTGCTACCCTATCTCATTCGAAGGGCTCAGGAAAACACTTCCATTTCCGGACAAACCGGAAGGGAGTTATCGATGATCATTCGAGAACTGAATCGCCGAAAGAAATCGGCGAATGCCTGATCAGAAAATTTTAGAGGCCATCAACAAATTAAGGTCCCTGTAAGGGAGCTTGGCATAATCGCTGACAAATTTGTTGGTAACGGTTCCTTTGTAAAGATAGATTCCGCTACGAACGGTTTTGTTCGACCAAAGAAACTCATCCATACCACCCTCCTCGCCAATGTTCATCAATACGGGAGTAAAAATATTGCTCAGTGCGTAGGAAGCGGTACGAGCCACGCGAGAAGCAATATTGGGAACACAATAGTGTATGACACCGTGTTTGAGGAAAACCGGTTTGGTATGATTGGTTACATGTGAAGTTTCAAAGCATCCACCTTGGTCGATAGACACATCGATAATGACTGAACCGGAGCGCATCTCCTCCACCATCTCTTCAGAAACTATTACTGGAGTTCGACCCTCGCGCGCATGAATAGCTCCAATAACCACATCAGCCGTACGCAGGGCTTCACCGAGAATAGATGGAACAATTGTGGATGTATATAACTTCTGTCCGAGGTTGCGTTGAATCTTGCGAAGCTTGGATAGGTTGTTGTCAAAAACCTTAACTTGAGCACCAAGCCCCATAGCTGTACGGGCAGCGTTTTCTCCAACAGAGCCAGCTCCGAGGATAACAACTTGGGTGGGTGGTATACCGGTTACGCCTCCTAATATTTCGCCCCTTCCGGACATGGTGTTGCTCAAATATTCGGCAGCAATAAGTATGGCGGTGCCACCCACAATTTCACTCATGGCCTGAATAACAGGAAGTACGGCGGTTTCATCGCGCATATATTCATAAGCCAATGCCGTAATCTGCTTGGATTTCATCCTAGCGATAAAATCCTTGGGTTGCATGGCAACCTGAAGAATGCTGAATAGGGTTTGTTTGTCTTGCAATAGCTCCAACTCCATTTCGGAGGGTGGAGCCACCTTCATAATGATGTTACTATTGCGGTAAACCTCTCCTGCGGATGAAGCTATTTGTGCCCCGGCCTCACTGAAATCGTTATCGCTGAAATTGGCGTTTTTACCAGCATCCATCTCTATGGTAACCTCATGTCCGTTGTTTACCAACAGAGCAACTGACTCTGGCACCAAAGCAATCCTGTTTTCTTGAAAAGAAGTTTCTTTGGGTATGCCGATGGATAGTCGCTTGTTGCCGGTCTTCACAGGAACCATGCTTTCCTGAGGCTGCAAAAGTCCTTCGCGTGCGATACTGGATAATCCTGGGTCGTTTTTGGATCGGCTCATACCGTCAATATGAATGTTCGTTGATGGTTATGGACATCTATATTGATCTTAACCGCGTCGTCAGGCATGAGTCCGGGGGCCCGGTCAGGCCATTCAATGAAACAATAGTGTCCACTACAAAGATAATCTTCCATGCCGAAATCCAAAGCCTCTGACTCCTTTTCCAACCTATACAAGTCGAAATGGTATATGGTATCACCAGATGATGTCGCGTATTCGTTTACCAATGAAAAGGTTGGACTAGTTACTTGATCAACAACCCCGAGGTATTTACACAAGGCTTTTACAAGCGTGGTTTTGCCTGCCCCCATGCCACCATGGAGCAGAAACACCCTGTGAGGTATGGATTTTTGGATGATGGATTGTGCTATATCACCCAAAAGGGACACATCATCGCATCGTAATGAATGAGAAGCAGGGGTCATTTATTTGTAAGCGATATACATGGTATGATCATCTCCTCGAGCGATATTCCACCGTGCTGGAAAGTGTTGCGGTAGAAATTCACATAATAGTTGTAGTTGTTTGGGTATGCGAAAAAGCGATCTTGTTTTGCAAACACGAAGGTGGTGCTCAAATTGGTTCTTGGCAGCATGGCATCCGAAGGGTTCTTCACCTCAAAAACATCGCGCCGCTCATAACTCAAGCTCTTGCCCTGCTTGTATCGAAGATTTGTATTGGTATTTCTATCACCTACCAACTTGGAGGGTTCTTTAACGCGTATGGTGCCATGGTCGGTGCTAATGACAACCTTTACCTTGCGGGATGCTATTTTACGGATGATTTCCAACAAAGGAGAATGCTCGAACCAGGAGAGCGTTAATGATCGGTATGCGGATTCGTCATCAGCGAGCTCGCGTATGACCTGCATGTCGGTTCGTGCGTGTGAAAGCATATCTACGAAGTTGTAGACAATAACATTGAATTTATTCTGGAAAAGGTTCGACACATTTTCAGCAAGATCTTTTCCTGCGTCGAAGTTAGTAACCTTGGTGTAGGAGAACTTCATCTGTTTCCGTAATCGCTGCAACTGATCGGCAAGGAACTCCTCCTCGTGCATATTCTTCCCTCCCTCGTCCTCATCGTTAAACCAAAGTTTCGGAAATCGTTTTTCAATGTCTGAAGGCATCATACCCGCGAAGATGGCGTTCCTGCTGTACTGCGTTGCAGTTGGCAAAATGCTGAAGTAGGCATCTTCTTCGACAACACGCAGCTCCTCGCCAATAACCGGTGCAATCATTTTCCATTGGTCGAAGCGGAGATTGTCAATCAAAATGAAAAATACGGGGTCCTGGGTGGATTCAATAACTGGGAGTATTTTCCTGCGAAACAAGGTGTGCGACATCACTGGCGCCTTGTCGTCATGTTTAAGCCAATCGAAATAATTTTGCTCTACAAATTTCCCGAACTGCAAATTGGCCTCATCCTTTTGCATGGTCAGAATCTCGTACATACCGGAGTCGCCGGATTTGCCCAGTTCCAGTTCCCAATAAATCAATTTGCGATAAATTTCGTTCCATTCGGAAAAGCTGAGTTTGTCGTTAAGCCGCATTCCAATGCTCCTGAACTCTTGTTGGTAGTTGGAAGTTGTTTTCTCGCCCACGAGCCGGCGGGTCTCCAAATTCTTCTTGATTGAGAGCAGTATTTGGTTTGGGTTAACCGGCTTTATCAGGTAATCGGCGATTTTGGAACCTATGGCCTCCTCCATAATCTGCTCCTCTTCACTTTTGGTGATCATCACCACAGGAACAGCATCGTTCATATCTTTTATCCGCACCAGCGTTTCCAGTCCCGACAATCCAGGCATGTTTTCATCCAAAAAAACAATATCGAAGGATTCTTTACGAAAGATGTCTATGGCATCCTGACCATTGGTGGTGGTTTTAACAGCGAACCCCTTCTCTTCGAGAAAAAGTATGTGTGGCTTGAGCAAATCGATCTCGTCATCGGCCCAAAGTATGTGTGGTTTATCCATGAAAATCAGTAAATTTACGGCTTGCGGAACATCCGTATAAAGTTACACATAATATCGCCTGAGGGCTCATATCTATTGCCTTGAAACGCAAAAAAATAATCAACGACCCGGTTTACGGGTTTATCACGGTGCCCTTTGATACAGCACAAAGGATTATTGATCACCCATGGTTTCAGAGGTTGAGTCGAATCAGGCAGCTAGGATTAACCAGTCTCGTTTATCCGGGAGCGCTGCACACCCGATTTCACCACGCCATTGGCGCCATGTATCTAATGAGTACCGCTATCGATACACTTCGTTCGAAAGGTCATGAGATCACCGACGAGGAGGCCGAGGCGGTTACAATAGCCATTCTGTTACACGACATCGGCCATGGACCATTCTCCCATGCTTTGGAGAACCTTTTGGTTCATGTCAAGCATGAGTACCTTTCGGATTTATTCATGCAGCAATTGAATGAATCGTTTGATGGCAGGCTGACCGAGGCGATTCGTATTTTCAACAACCAACATCCTAAAAAATTCCTACACCAGTTGGTGTCTAGTCAATTGGATGTGGACCGGTTGGATTACCTCAACCGCGACAGTTTTTTCACGGGTGTGTCGGAAGGGGTCATCAGCAGTGAAAGAATCATCAAAATGTTGGAGGTAGCCGACGGCAACTTGGTTGTCGAAGAAAAAGGATTGTACTCCGTCGAAAAATTCATCATCGCCAGAAGGCTCATGTACTGGCAGGTTTATTTGCACAAAACCACTTTAGCAGCCGAGCATATGCTCATTGCCATTGTTAAAAGAGCCAGAGAGCTATGCAAAAGCGGCCACACCCTTTTTGGCACCGAGCCATTGTTGGACTTCATCAAAAACGACTATACGGATCAAGATTTTAAATCCTCTCCCGAGTTATTGGAAAAGTTCGCCTTATTGGACGACTTTGATGTTTTGACAGCCGTTAAATCGTGGTGTAAATCGGAAGACAAAATCCTGTCTCACCTTTGCAATTGTCTGATTAATAGGAATTTGTATAAAATCAAAATAGAACAACAGCCTTTGCCTGCGAGCAAGATCCAAGAGTTGAAGCTGGCCGTCTCACAGAAAATGGGGGTGGATTTAAAACTAGCGGATTACCTGGTTTTGTCGGGTAAGGTTTGGAACAGTGCCTACAAACTGGATGAGAACAACATCAACATCCTTTTCAAAGATGGTCACCTGACAGACATAGCAAGTGCATCAGACAACCTGAACATTACCTCCTTATCCAATCCTGTAACCAAATATTTTGTGGCATCACCAGTCCTTGGTTCATAAATTGCCTGAAGGGTAATAAGCTAGGGTTTGTTATTTCATAAATTTGTGCTTTATTACAAAAAAGGACCGGGAGGATGGAATTCAGCGCTAAACAAATTGGCGAACTGCTTCATGGCGTGGTAGACGGAGATGCCTCCGTAAAAGTTTCCACTCTTTCTAAAATTGAGGAGGGGGCACCTGGCACTCTTTCATTCCTAGCCAATCCGAAATACACCGAATACATTTACAGTACTAAAGCATCTGTCGTTATTGTCAGTAAGGATTTCGTTCCAGAGCGTCCACTGACTTGCACCTTAATTCGGGTGCCCGACGCCTACGCCTCTTTTGCTAGGTTACTGGAGCTATACAACCAGATTGTAAGGGATAAAAAGGGAATTGAACCTGGAAGTCATATTTCGGAGTCGGCCGCCGTTGGCGATGATGTTTACATCGGCGCATTTGCCTATGTCGGAAATGGCGTAAAGATTGGAAAAGGCGCTAAAATCTACCCGCAGGTTTATTTGGGGGACAATGTGCATGTTGGTGAAAACACCACGATTTTCCCAGGAGCTAAAATTTATTCCGACTGCATCATCGGGTCTCATTGTACGCTCCATTCAGGTGTTATCATTGGTGCCGATGGGTTCGGATTCGCCCCATCGACCGACAACTACAAAAAAGTGCCTCAGATAGGCAATGTCATTATAGAAGATCATGTAGAGATTGGGGCGGGAACCGCCATTGACAGGGCCACTTTGGGTTCAACCATAATCAGGAAAGGTGTCAAGCTCGACAATCTGATTCAAATTGCCCATAATGTCGAAATTGGTGAAAACACCGTAATAGCTGCTCAAACGGGAGTTGCCGGCTCCACCAAGATTGGAAAGAATTGCATGATTGGCGGCCAAGTTGGAATCGTAGGGCATATAACTATTGCAGACGACACGAAGATTGCTGCTCAATCCGGTGTTGGTGCCGATGTAAAAGAGCCCGGTTCCATATTACAGGGATCCCCTGCCTTTGGCATCGGCGATTTCAGAAGGACTTATGTCGTTTTCAAAAAACTACCCGACCTCGACCGTAGGATACAGCAATTGGAAAAAAAAGCATCTCAAGAAAGCAGCGACATCAGCGATAACCAATGATTCGACAAACAACCATCAAACAGCCGGTAACGGTTTCCGGAGTAGGATTACATACAGGTGCTATGGTGAACCTCACCTTTCGTCCTGCTGCAGAGAACCACGGCTATAAGTTCAGAAGGATTGACCTAGAAGGTCAACCTGTGATTGATGCCGATGCAGACAATGTGACCGATACTTCAAGAGGCACTACATTGGAGCAAAACGGGGGCAGAATCAGTACAACTGAGCACGCCTTAGCAGCACTTGTGGGGTGTGAAATCGATAATGTACTAATAGATGTAGATGGACCAGAAGTTCCTATCATGGATGGTAGCTCCAAACCATTCATTGATGCATTGACGAAAGCCGGTCTTGAAACACAAAATGCCGAACGCGTTTATTTCGAATTAAAAGAAATATTGACCTTCGAAGAGCCCTCTAGGAAGGTTGAGATGCTTGCGGTGCCCAGCGAGGATTATAGAATCACGGTTATGGTGGACTACAACTCTCCTGTACTTGGAACGCAACATGCCCAAATTCATAAAATAAGCGAATTCAAAGAAGAGGTTTCGCCTTGTCGCACCTTCTGCTTTTTACATGAATTGGAAATGTTGGTCAAACACAACTTGATTAAAGGGGGTGACTTGGACAATGCAATTGTCGTTGTAGATCGACCAATATCGCAGCAGAAGCTAGATGAATTAGCAGCATTATTCAATAAGCCTCATGTGGAGGTCAAGGAAAAAGGCATATTAAACAATGTGCAACTTCATTTTCAAAATGAACCAGCAAGGCACAAGTTGTTGGATATTGTGGGAGACATTGCCTTGGTTGGGATGCCGGTGAAAGCGCACATATTAGCAGCCAGGCCAGGTCATGCAGCCAATGTAGCCTTTGCAAAGCAAATCAAGGATGTGATCCGCAAGACCAAAGGCAGGGTTCCATCACCTGCCTTCGACATCAACGCTCCTGCAGTCTTCGACATCAATCGCATTTCATCATTTTTACCCCACCGCTACCCATTCCTTTTGGTGGATAAAATCATCAACTTGACCGATACCAGAGTGACAGGTGTCAAGAATGTAACCATGAATGAGTGGTTTTTCCAAGGACACTTTCCTGGTAACCCTGTAATGCCCGGAGTCTTGATGATAGAGGCTATGGCACAGACAGGAGGCATCTTGGTCTTGAACACGGTTCCCGACCCTGAGAACTATTGGACATACTTCCTTAAGGTAGATCAAACTCGATTCAAACAAAAAGTAGTACCTGGAGACACCTTGGTGTTCGACCTGGAACTGACCGCACCTATTCGAAGAGGAATTTGCAATATGATTGGCAAGGCCTATGTTGGAGACAAAGTAGTCATGGAATCAGAAATGATGGCCCAAATAGTAAAGAAAAGCTGAACCATGATATCACCGCTATCTAACATACACAAGGAGGCCAAAATCGGCAACAATGTTACCGTAGACTCGTTTACAAGTATTGGTGCCGATGTAGTGATCGGTGATAATACTTGGATTGGACCCAATGTTACCATTTTTGATGGAGCAAGGATTGGAAAAAATGTTCGCATTTTCCCAGGAGCAGTGATTTCAGCCATCCCTCAAGACCTCAAGTTTGCCGGAGAACACACAACTGCTGAAATTGGCGATGATACCACTATCAGGGAGATGGTTACGGTCAACAGAGGCACATCCGCCTTAGGGAAAACCGCCGTTGGTAGCAATTGCCTGCTGATGGCCTATGTCCATGTTGCTCACGACTGTGTTATCGGCAACCATGTCATTCTTGCCAACTCTGTAAATCTGGCTGGTCATGTGACCATAGATGATTGGGCTATACTCGAAGGATATGTAGGCGTTTCTCAATTCGTCCGTATAGGCGCCCACGCTTTTATTGCTGGTCAAACAGGGGTTCGTAAAAATGTACCTCCATTTACCAGAGCTGCCAGAGAGCCTTTGTCTTTTGTTGGAATTAATAGTGTAGGAATGAAACGCAGAGGGTTCGATCAGGATGCCATAAATATCGTGCAAGACCTTTACAGGATACTTTATAATAAGGGCTACAGCACAAGGCATGCCCTGGATATCATTGAAA
>Ga0315906_10005387_pt1 | contig 16133 bp, 28 predicted proteins | sample LakEriMetagenome_4_FD_203526 | JGI IMG/M metagenome (GOLD analysis project Ga0315906, IMG submission 203526) | Freshwater fungal communities from buoy surface, Lake Erie, Ohio, United States - Buoy 2 MA122 | ecosystem: Environmental > Aquatic > Freshwater > Lake > Lake biofilm | place: USA...
CCTCGGCAGGCGCTTGGAGTTTTCCTGTCCAAACGACTCATACCTTTGGTGGAACATCTGCTGCAGCTAATACTTATCTTGATGTGAAATCAGATAGTTCAAATCGTCCATACCTTCGCTTATACACTGGAACTGCCAATGTATCTCTATCGCACGGTTCGTCAGTTGACTTGGAACTCCCTACATCAAAAGCATATAATGTTTATCAAGGAAGTTCAGTTGTTCAGGCCCTATCAACAAGCGGTGCTACGACGTTAGGCGCTTCTGGAACATCAAGTATGCATAAAATACAAAGTAATAGGTCAGACGGCATTGTTTTAGAAGTGAAAAATAACTACTCTACACAAGACAGCGTTATTCGCATTGATGGCACAACAGCATATTGTGATGTTGGTATATCAGGTGGAGAAGCATATTTCTCTAACATTACTGCTGCATCAGGTGGCTCAGCGTTATACTACAATGGTAGTGGACAATTGACAACAACATCATCTCTCCGAGCAACAAAAGCGAATTGGCAGGATTTGAATGATGTTTCCTGGTTATTAAGTGTTCCTTGTGGAAGTTTCAACTACAAGAAAAAGATTAATGGTGTATGGACTGAAGAAGTAGAAGAAGCACGTGTATTTGGAACATATTTTGAAGATATGATGGAGATATGCCCACAAGTATGTTTTGATTTTGGTATAGACCAGAATGGCGAACGTAATGCAGGAATAGATTACACAAAATTCATTATACCAATATTACGCTTATGTCAAAAGCAACAAGAACTTATTAACCAACTCAAAGCACGCATTGAAGCGTTGGAGAAGAACAAATGACAGTAAAAAAGACAACTAAGAAACCAATCCCTCAAGATCGGCTCCTGGCACTTAGCGCATTCATATCTGCGTTAGGAAAGGCAAAAGTTACGCTATTCACTTGCGACGAATTTGAGGTAGCTTTTTGTGAACCTGATGAATGGGAGGAGGATGAAGATGACGACGATGATAAGGAGCCAGACGACGCTCCAAAACCCCTTCCTTTCAAGCTTAAAATGGCCGTAGGAGAGTGCTCATGACGGAAGAGATCATAACAGGATTGGCAAAGCCTGAGTACATCCTAGCAGTTGTTTTGCTGCTAGGGGCTGGGAGGCTTATCAGCAAGGTGGCGGACAGGTTTCTTACGCTTATGGAGACAAAGCTTCAAGAAGTAGTCCAGAATCTTAGCGGCATACGCGAAGAGCTTGTCAAGCTTCAGATTGCGATGGAGGGAATCGAGCACCGTGTAGACCGGCTCGAGAAATCTTGAATTAGGCGCACAGTGAGCCTTTTTCGCGTTCTCTCGGCTAGTAAAGTACACGATCTTCCCATCTGGTCGCACCGCGCGAACCATCTTAGCACCTTTCCTACGGCCTCTTTTCTTGTTACTCATCTGCATCGTTGAAATCCTCTGCAATCAGCCCTAGCACCAGCAGCACCTTACAATGCTCTGCGTCTCGCAACAAATCACGAGCCTCACTAACCCTGCTGAAGGATAGCTTAGGCAAATCCGCAACATCCCCGTCGAGCATCTCTCCTAGCACCTTGCTAAACTCGTGGAACTCCGGAGTTCCTGGAGGTATCGTAAACTCCCCGTCTTTCTCTCCGGGAACACCTACCTTACGGATAAGCGCATTCCTTTCGTCCTCATACGCCTTAACCTTGTTTTCAACAGCGTTGCACCATCGCGCAATCCTTACGCTTTTCTGAGAGTTCGCTTTTCCCAGAACATTACGAATAAAGCCAATGTTAAGCATCAGCTGCCCTAGTTTCATTTCGTTTCTCCTTCGTTTGAAGCTTTCATTTGAAACTCTCGAACTTCCTCAATAGACGGCCTGCGATCGTCCTTTAGGAGACCTCTGCCCCATAGATCTAGGAACATGTTCTCATTAGAGTACATCAGATCTGCATGTAGCAGTCCCGATTCAGCATCAACAGCCGTAGGATTCTCCAGACAGAAGAACGCGTGCCTCAGCCAGGAAGCAAGCATCCTGCGAACAGTGAACCCGTCGCTCTTAAGCAAATAGTTGCAAAACGAGTACTTTTTCATGCCATACGTCATTCCGGCACATGCCCCGTCTATTGCAGATCTGAATTGAGATCTACCTATGGTATGGTGAAAAGGACCCCATTCCTCACATCTTTCCAGAAAAGAGTATACCTGATATATCCTGCTTTTGAGACCTTCACTGCCTTGGAAGTCTTCAAGAGCCTCCATTACAAATGCCCCAGATATAAGCGTATAGTCGGGCTTCCCAGAGTCGAACCTGCAAGGCTTTCCGTCATCTACTATCAAAACGACACCTCCTCAGCAACGGGCGCAACTGGCGCAGCTTCCTCGGTCTCTTTCCTAGTGCTTAGGAAATCCAGACTATTGGCTACAATCTTCACTCGCGACTGCTGTTTTCCTTCTTGGTCCGTCCACTTATTGACCGTAAGGCGTCCATGCACGCAGAGTTTGCTTCCTGCGTCTACATGCTCTCCGACGATCTCTGCCAGCTTGTCGAACGCCACAACCTCGAACCAGTTTGCACCATACTTGCCATCAGTACCCTTAGGGCCATCATTGATGCAGATTGAGAACGAAGCGACGGACTTGCCGTTTACGGTGTATTTCACATTCGGCGCCTGCCCGACGTTCCCTATTATCACCACAATATTTGTTTTCATCTATGCATTCTCCTTGAAGAATAAGTGTCCCGTTGCAGGCTCTTTCTGCTCACCACTAAGCAGATATTGCCCATAATTCGCGATTGCTTTTTCCCAGCGCTCCTTTGCTGCTACGTAGTACTGATTATCCTCCGATAGTATGAACTCGATTGCCCACACTCCGTAAGGTGCTACTTTCGATACGAAAACCCAAAAGTACTGCTTCACTCCATACACCTGGGAGTAGTGCACAGCCTTGAGAGGGTAGTGCCACTTCCAGATCTCCCCGTAGACCTCTGCCAATGTTCGGGCTGAGGTAGTCTTCAGATCAACCGCAATACTGCGGTTGATCAGCAGATCCCACCGACACTTGATGGGCACTAGCAACCCCTGTTCCGTGTCTATGAGATTCGTTGCCGTAAGCTCAATATCTCTGGTATCAAATCCATCAGAGACGAACAGATCCGGAAGGGCTGCTAACACAGCATCTCGCATCGCAAGCACTTGGTGCCGCGCTTTGCTGGCAGCAGCATGCCACGCAGGAGACCATTCTCGGCAGCGATCATCACATGCGCCTACATCCTCAATCTTGAATAGTTCCGGCTGCAATATTGCGCAGTGTGCATGAACGCCCAATTCCATGGCGCCCGATTTCTTGAACTCCGCGTTCTTCCAATGGGCGGAAGATACTGCAAGGTCGCAGATTTCTGTCGAAGACAAGCCTTCCATCTTGCGATAATTTTCCTCAGGGATGTTTGGTAGAAACACTATCATCAAACTACCTCCAATATTACCGCAGCCTTTTCAACTGCTTGCTCAAGTGTCGTACAGCCTGACAGAGCGTCTCGCAGAGCGGGACCTCTGCCAGCTGGCACTGCCGTAAGTCCAAAAGCCGCCAACAACTGCTGCCGATCATTGGGATTGCCGACAGACCAGGCTGCGACAGCAGGTTCAGGGCGTGCCGAAGGCTCGTCCATCTCGTTCAGAAACTGCAATATTTCCTTGCCGGTTTCCTGGGTTACCTGCCATGGCAGCGTTCGACTCTCGAATATTCCAAAGCGATCCTTGCCCGTTTTCGACACTTCCGCACAGTGATTCATATCTACCGACAAAGCCAGGTCGAATTCATATTCAAATCCGTCACGCATTTGTGCGGCCATTCCCAGCTTTTCGACAGTGTTCTTGCCGTCGGCGTTCTTGCCGATGGAAGTGTCCTGCTTTGCGCGCAACGTGCAGATGATATGCAGCGGCGAGTTGACTATCTTGGACAGCAACTGTCGGTAGATAGGATCGATGATAGACCACGCACGATACGTGTCCCCCCGAGTCTTTTTCGCGGCTACCTCGTTCAGCAGCTCTAGCAAACCGCCTTCGGAGTTCCAGAGATGCGTGGCAGAGTCGATAATAAGCACCGTGGCCGACTGCTTCTCGGCAAACGTGATAAGTTCTGATAATCTGTCAGGGCTATATGGCGCCTTGAAAGGAATCAGCTGAAACTGGCCAATGCCGTGTCTTCCAACGCACAGACAGGAAGAGCGGTTTTCCGTGTCCGCGAGCATGATTTTGCTGGCGTCAGGCTCAATTCCGTGAGCAATGCGCAGTGCGGCAGTAGTTTTGCCTGCGCCGCTAGGACCGTTCAGAATCAGTTTCAAAGGGCGCTTTTCGCGAGTTGCGGTTTCAATTACAAATGTCATTAATCTTCTCCCACAAAAGTAGATATATCGCCCCTCAATCCTGTGCAATCGCCCTTCAATCCTGTGCAATCGCCCCATAATCCTGTGCAATCGCCCCATAATCCTGTGCAATCACCCCTCAATCCTGTGCAATCGCCCCATAATCCTGTGCAATCGCCCCATAATCCTGTGCAATCACCCCTCAATCCTGTGCAATCGCCCTTCAATCCTGTGCAATCGCCCCATAATCCTGTGCAATCGCCCCATAATCCTGTGCAATCACCCCACAATCTTGTGCAATCGCCCCTCAATCTGGAACAATCTCCGTACATATTCGGGTTACAACCAGCTACCGGATAGCCATTATCTGTGTGATACAGTTTACTTATCCGTCTCAAAGGCTTATTTACAGTCATTCGTACACCTCCACTTTTTACCGTCTAGGATCATCGGACCATTACACACAGGACACACGTCACAAGGCCACATTCTACCTTCTTTCTCCGCTAAAGAAGCGGCTTTAGTCCAGCGCTGGCAGGCGCTTATCTCAACCTCAATCCGAACATCCGGCACTACCGACTGCATCGCCGCTAGCATCAGATTCTTCTTCTTATCGGCATGTGCGTGCAAATCTTTAATCGAAATTTGCGTTATTATTTCGTCGTGAATGAATGCAACGATTTGCATACCTTCCTTGAAGCATTCCCAAAGAGCCAGCTTCGCACCATCTGCTGCAAGTCCCTGGAAAGGCGTGTTCTTGCTTTGGCAGTACATTGCCTGTCCACGAAGCCTGCCTGTTGTTGTCTTCGTTGTCACCTTCCTTAGCTCTTCTCCCAATTCGCTGCAAAATGGCCTCCCCTGCACGCCTAGCTGTACGGCGATATCCTCACGTACCCAGGACAGCAGGTCGGCATTGTAGGGCCTCCCAGACGCCGCAGAGACCTCATGACCGGAAAGTATGCGCAGGGCACATGCCCGGGCAATTCCCAGGTCCTCAATTGGTCCTCGTGACCAGTCTACGGACTCCAGGGAACGATCCTTGAGGTATTCGCGACACTCCGGGAACGTCGTCATCCAAAGCTCCTTCAGGCGCTGGCATTCCTCCAAGGAGAACTTAACTCCGTAATTTGCCTCAGCAGTTGTTTGGAGCGTCTTTGGTCCTAGCCCACCAGGAAGTCCGAAGTTCACTGCCTTCGCGCCCTGGCGCTCATTTTTATCCTTCTTCGTGATCTCCCTGCCGACCATCTCCGACCCAAAGGCGCAATGCAAGTCCTTGCCTTCGTTAATCAAGTCTCGCATCTTGGAATGACCGAACATCGTGTAGGTGGTTTGCGCCAGCGTGCAAAGCTCTATTCCCGAGTAGTCCACAAGGCAAAAGCAGTATCCAGGAGGCGCTTCAAAACACTCTCGGATTCCAGGACGCCTTGGTAGGTTCTGGATATTTGGCTTGGAAGAGCCTGTTCTTCCTGTGTTTTTCATTGTGTCGTACCTTGGATAGATCATGGGCTGATCTAGCTTCTCCACGAAGGTTTTCAGCTTGGCTGTCTCTTTCCATGCTAGATAATGATGCAAGAACATGCTTTTGTCTTTGAATTTCGCAAGCTCATCAGCACCTGTAGCTATCGGACGTACCGGTTTCCGAAGGGCTGCGGCAGTCTCTAGCCTGGGGAGTTGGAAGTCCCCGGCGGTCTCTTCTTCTGTTAGAATCCTTTGTAAGTCCTTTGTATTACCTTTCTTCTTGGGCACGTATCCCCTGGCCACAAGGTGCTCAAGGTGCGCTGCGATATCGTCGTCGCATGCTCGCATGAACTCGCCTTGGCGTTCGAGGTTGAAGGGTACCCCACGATACTCGCAATCCATGAGCGCAATCGCGCCCTTAAGCTGGATATCATGGGTGAGAGATCGCGGATAATCGTGCACATGGAGGAGTGTCTCGTATAGGTCCCAGGTGTTTCTTGCATCGGCCAGCGCGTACACAAGCCTTTCTGGAGTAGGGGGAACGTCGCGGGACCAACCGGTACGAACCTCCTCGTCCTTGTCTATTTTACGGTGAAGTTTTGCCTCGCAGCACGCTTGCAAGCTCCACAGGGGAGGCACTATTCCAGTCTTGCGAAGCTCATCCAGGCGATACAAGATTCCGGTATCCCATAGCTTGTCTGCGTCTACTAGCTCGCACAGGGCTTCGCGCATCTCAGGCATTTGCTTGCAGAGCACGAGGAAGTCGAAGGGCCAGTTGTGCGCAATAATCTTGTTCGGCGAGACCATATGCAACATGTAGAAGTCGAGAATATTTGTCCAGTCGCCCCACACTGTCGTGGACGATTCTGGGAAGTGCGCCGTCCACAAGACTAGGTCCGGAACTATTCCCGGCTGAATATCCGTAGTTTCGGTGTCAAACGCGAAGTTGCTGCCGAGGAAGTTTCCGTTCCATCTCATCGAGACACCTTCAATATGGTGCCAGGAGGAAGAGCTTCCATTAAGGATATCCTGCTAGACGGCAGTGTGTTGCCTACCAGACATGAGACAAATGGGACGCAAATTGGCACCTTTGTCACAGGGTGCAGGTATTGGATTCTGTGGTATGGAATCCAAATCCACGAGGCTCCTAATTGCTTGAGAGTTCTCCACCTGTTGGTCTCCATGTTATCTGCTCGATAGCAGGCAACCCAATCCCTCGCTCGCGACAAATACAACAGAAACATCACATTAGCTTTTGAAAACGGCGGGTTAATGAACATCTGATCAACGTCGCCAACTTCCGGCAACATGGGAAACTTGGCATTCTCCTCCGTGCAGCAGGCGTCGTAAGCGTTAGGAAGCAGCCTCCTCACGATATCAATGATATCAGGTGGAGTTTCCCAGCTGTCTCGCTGTTCTTTAGTAAGTTTCTCTTTTGGTTTCTTGTTTCTCACACTATCTCCTCTCATCAATTATTGAGTCACATTCCTTGCAAACATAGAAGTATTGCGCATAGGAAGCATGCCCTACGTCCGAGTAGCGTGCCTTGATATGGCGCGTCACCTTCATGCATTTTCTACAAAAGTGTGGCTCTGTTTTGATTACTTCTTCGTCTTTCATGCTAACCCCACGCCCGTATCATGCCGAACTCAATACTTATATCACCTATCTTACCCAGGATGCTTATCTCTTCAAAAAACTTAGTCAGAAATTCTGCTACAGCAAGAGGATGGTCTGGAAGCTTGAATATTCCGCTCTGCTCCTCCTCTCGTAGGCAGTTCTCAAATCTACAATTTGGTATGAACACCTGCACCTTCTTGAATATTGGAGCCTGCCCTTCGTCATATACACGACAAAGGCGATCTCCAATAAGGTCCTCGGCAATTTCCTCAGTCGATTCCAGTCTCACATAAGGCCCTATGTAGAAGCTTAAATCCATTCCCATTATTCGTTCTCCTTCAATGAACTATCTTTGATCCACTGTTCTGCAACTGCATTAGCTTCTTCCATGGTGCTATAATATCCGAGGTATTTCTGTTTTCCTTTGATCCCCGGTGCTTGTGCCCTCCATTTGCCACTCGCTTTGTTGAAAGTTGTAAACCTCAGCTGTCCGGCTCTGTGACAGGGCCTATTTTGATGGTTTTGACTACGAGGTACGTCTCTTAAGTTCAAGATCCTATTATCGTCCGTAACGCCATTGATGTGATCTATTTCATTCACAGGCCACTCTCCTGTAGTAATTAACCATGCCAGACGATGCACCGTGTACCTTTTTCCTTTATACATCACCTGCAAATATCCCCTACTGTTAGCCCACCCGGCTATCTGCCCAACACTAACACCCTGGCATGGCTTAATTTTCCAAGCCATCACACCTGTCTCACTGTCGTACTCCCAGATCTGTTGTGCTAGCTCAGCTGTAATCATATTAGCGTCGATCTTCAAACACTGGTTTCCCGTCTCGAACATCAAGATGGAGTCCCCAGTCGTATAACACGACTCCACGGAATATGCACCGAGCGGTTTGCAGCGTAACTTCGTCTACAGGCACGTGGAGGTCGCAGGCGATGCCCTTCATGTGCATAGATCCCTTAGCACCGCCTACGGCATCATTGTGAAATGGACAGCGGTAGCCGCTAGAGCATTTTGACACCTCAACACCCCTTACTTTGAGGGCTGAGAGAAAAGCAGTCAGTGCCTTAAGCAGCTTTTCAGATGGCGGAAGGCTCTGGCACCGACCACAACGGCACAAGAACTGTTTCTTGAAAGTCTCGACTGTAAGCATACTTAATCCTCCAAAACTTCTTCAATATCACTAAAAGAGATTGACAAGATAATCTCCCCTTCCTTGTCGACGCAAACAAGAGGCCAGTGGTGATCTTCGTCGATAACTCTTCGATCAAAGATAACCTGCACAGCGTCGCAGTGCTTCAGCTTCACCTTCTTACCTACTAAAGCACCCGGTTCTTGTGGAATTGGCTCTTTGTCGAACTCTGCTCGAAGAAGGACCCTGTTGAGACCTACTCTATATAAGGAGAGAACCGCAGCCTTCTCAGCTTTCGCTCGAGACAGATGCATGCAAGAAGTCCCGAGATTACCATCATCATCGCGAAACACGTTAAACCATACTTCTACTGTCTTTGTCATGATATTCTCCTTCCTAAGTCAACTTCTACATCGCGTATCATCACGTAGTCTCTATACTCTTCGCTTGCCTGCTTTCGCGTCGTGTAAGGCCCCACGTGATAACCATATCCATCCAGAAAGTAATATCCGCTTTCCAAATAGTAGCCCTTTGGTACATATAAGATGGCTTTTCTCATCGTCTATCCTTTCAGCGCTACCCCTCGTAGCGCAAATTAAATAGTTATTTAGGATTTAACGGACAGAATTCGTCTCGCGCCTCTGTCGGACTATCTCCTACCCACTCACCCATCAGGAAACAATACTCGCTAGTGCTTCCCGAGTAGTATTTACAATCGAAACAGCACTCCGGAAGCCCCTGCTCACCACTCATACCTTACTCCTACCATTACCTGTGGTTTAATCTCCGTCACTGGAGAACTTACGTCAATCGTTGCCCACAAACTCGTATCGGCAATTCTAGCCGAAACTTGAGCATTAAGTGTTGGCGTCTTGGAAACAGTTGACGAAAAACCTAGGCTCAAGCGAGGGATTGGGTAGACTGCCATCTGCACGCTCTCCTGCGAGGGGGCGCTCTGGATCGGCACGGCCGTAACAGTGCCAGCGTCTTCGCTCGCAGGCGTAAGCACCTTTACAGGCAAGGATACAGCTTGCACATGCTGAGGCTTCGCATACACCTTGACTGTCGGAAGGACCGGTTGAGGGCTCAGGTAGTCTGTCACCGACGACGGCAGTCCCCCCACTGCCGAAATTATCTCCGATGTTTGTGAACAACTGCGATACGTTACCATGGTGATCCACAAAAACAATATTATTACGAGGGCGCTCCTCACGGACAAAAGTTTTGATATCATTGCGAGTCTCCTGTGTCATACCACTGTCCTCCAAGACAAAACTGAGTGCCCCATAGCAGTACTGGTTGTAGGAAAGTCTTACCATCGGTCACTGTTGCGAAACCGAAGCCTTTGATTTTCGGGCATATCCTGCCCTCCAAATAGTCACCAGGATCTACCAGCGACGGCAGTGAGTAGGCTCTCCCGAATTCCGCCAGCGTGTGATAATGGCCAGAACAGACCTGTTCCCAGATCTGGCTCGCTACCAACAGCGTTTCCTGGTGGCCGTGGCGCAAGGTCATATCTCCGAAAACCAGCTGTGTGTTCTCATCTAGTCCGACGGTGTTTACGATCCCCTCAATCTCTGGATGCTCATCGAGGTAGTCGGACAGCCACTTCTGATGGTTTGAGTAGCAAATATCGTCTTGTACCAGCCTTGTTTTCACACAGAACAAACCAACGGCTGAGTAGCTATCCAACAGCCGCAACTTCTCACGCTTACGTAATTTGCGACTGAGGTGGTGAGATATCGACGGGAAAGTTCCAACGTCTCCGCAGGAGAATCTCAGCGCCGTCTCATATACGAAGCAAACTACTTCCATAGTGCGCAGCGTTGTGGTGCTAATCTCTTCCGCGTGTTCATCGGTGGTTATGATTGCTGCGTGATCTGCACGGAATCGCTCCTTCGCCGTGTATACCCACTCCCCAAAAGACACTGCCAACTTGCCTCCCTTGAGCTTGCGGAATACTAGGCGTGTTGCCGCGTACTTGCCGTCAGGTGCAATGGATACGATCCATGCGCCTGGCTGTTCCCAGCAACGGTGTTGCTCACATGTTCTAGATACTTCGCGGGTTTTCGTAAGAGTACCAGTTGTGTGGAAGCAGTGCGGAATGCCGTTGCGCCCCGCGTGAGTGATGCGCTGAGGAACGGGATGGGGTTGGATTACCGACTTCCCAAACCTGCGGAGCCTGTTGCAAGGCACATGAGTCAGGGGCAAGTGATTGATGCGCTCACCATGAGGGGAAACAGGATCTAGAAGTAGAAAATCTCCTGCATTTCCGATAACTGCCGAATCAGCTATTTCGAACAGGGTATGCTCGTCGTTGAGGACGTATTTCAGCCGGTCTCCAAAGTAAGAGGATAGCTTGCACATGCGATGTTCTTGTGCGTCGATGAGCCGGTCCATCTCTTTCATGGCCTTCTCGCGCCGATGCTGTGCGCCAGTCTCTGCTCGGATTAGAGACGCGGCAATCTTCTCCAACTCAGCAAGGCGTCCTTTGTCCTTGACACCCTCGCTATCGGCTACCAGTGCTTTGATTTCCGAGCGAACTTCTTCAAGCTCCTTCTCCCATGTCCTCAGCATTTTCTGCCGAGAGCGGAACATCTTGATCTCGTCATCAGTCGCCAGCTTGCCAAGATGGGCAACAGCAGTGCATTCGGTATGCTGTGCCACGTTATCCAGGACTGCAAGCACCTCGTCGTCAAGCCCTAGATGGGCACATCCAATCACAAGGATGTTTTCTGTTTCTAATTTCCGCATACTTCCCCCTCCGATAAATTGTCTCTAATCCACTGTTCTGCAACTGCATTAGCTTCTTCCATTGTGTTGTAATAGCCTATGTTTTTCTGCCGGCCTTCGATCCGGGGGGTTCTTGCCATCCACTTGCCTCTTGCTCCGACGTAGGTAGTATATGCTAATTTCCCTTTCCTGTGGCATTTCAGGTTAAGCTTATTCTCTCTACTGGTAGCCTCTCTCAGATTCGAGATCCTGTTATCGTCCCTAATACCGTTGATATGATCTATCTCATTCACAGGCCATTCTCCCGTAGTGATTAGCCAAACTAAACGATGTACTAAATAGTGAACGCCCTTATACTTCACATCCAAGTATCCGTGATTGCTAGAGCCTGCCACATCTCCAGCGCTAACATGTGCGCACGGAGGGATTGCCCATGTCAGGGTCCCTGTTTCTGGACGGTAGTCCCAGATCTGCCTTGCTAGCTCGGCAATCATCTCAGCCATTAGTCTATTCCTCCCACAAGCCAGAGTTTGCAGCCGGGGGCAGGGGTCCAAAAAACTCCGTCGGTCAGATCATTGAACGTGTAAATCTTTTTGGCTAGCAATATCACGACAATGCCAGTTTTCTCATAAATTTCCCGGAACCTAGCAATCTGACTACTCCGAACGTGACCTCCGGGAGCTTTGCATTCTATGAACATAACGTCATAGCCTGGCCTGTGCAGTTCTGCGTCTGGCCATCCTGCACACTGTCCGCGAGTGGCGATATCCTGGGAATTGATGCGGACGAGCCCTTTCTCTTTCCTCAGCACCCTAAGCAAAGCCTCTTGAATATCCGCCTCCACTAGTCCCGGCACCTTCTTCCGGAACGGTTCCGGTAGCAGGATCTGCGGGCCCTCGATAGACTTCCTCGGATCTTTCATTTTCGGTCGCATTGCCCTACTGGCGTCAGCGCGTCGGAGCACCTTGGCCATTCCAGGATCTACGTTCTCGTATTGCATCTCTTCAAATTCACTTACCATGTGTTTCCTTTCGTAAAGCAAGTCCCTCGTAAAAGCGCCTGCCGTCTGTTCTCTGCCTATTCCGTATTCCCAACTCTTTCAGTTTCCGCTTGAGCACTGTGTACCCGGCCCTCCATCCGTCCGCAAGCTGAGCAGCCGTTGCAAAAGCAATGAACGCATTCTGAAGGTCGCATGGCGAGCATGACTCCCTCTCCCCTACCACCAGCTTCTCTCGTACGAACTGCTCAACTACCGCAGCCTCCTCGCTTTCCGACTCCTCCATGATCTCGCGACGCTCTACCTCTCCTAGGACGATGTTCGCCTGTCCTGGGCACCTCTGCTGATATGCTGCCCATGCTCGTGCAATGAAAGCATCCTTTTCCTTAAGGAGCCTACCGAGCCAGTCGCCATCCCCCACAGCTCGGAGAGCCAAGGAAGTGGCGTTCACCCGCATGCACAGCAACCTCGTGCGCATGTTCTCGACGTCATCTATCTCTGGAGTTTTGTTTGAGCATATCAGTAGCTTGCAATTGAGAGGCGCCTGGAAAGGAGGAGCACCTTTGAACTCAATAGATACCGGATCTCCTCCGGTGAGCAGATGAATGGCGCTCTTGCCGACAATCTTGGGATCCATGCAATCGGACAGAATAGCCAGTCGTTTCCCATAAAGCCCCGAGAAGAAAAAAGGCTTCCCAAGGGCACATTCCTGGATTACGGCTGCGTGTCCTTCTAGTATCGTGGACAGCGCTTTGGCTACGGTAGTCTTCCCGTCGTTGCCCTCTCCAACTAGATACATCAGCTGCTTGCCCACATTTTTTGGATCAAAAAGCGCCCCTACCCAGGCCAGGAAAATATCAGGCATAGTGCAGCGACTCAGGAATTCTTCCCATGCTGGCACAGGGGCGACAATCTTCAGTATTGCCGGATCGAAATAGTGGAAGGTGTGTTCGTCCAAATCCCATGACAGCAGGGAAGGCTCCTTCTGAATATCGAGCTTTATTAGTCGCTCTGTCAGAAGAAGCTCGCGCTCAAACCAAATCTCGAAAGAGAGAGGCTTTATGTTTTTTCCTTTCATCTCATCTTCATATGCGGAATAGGCTACTGATAGCTTCTTCAAGTAGTTCTGATATCTACAGAAAGCTGACAGTATGTTTTTCCTAAGCGGAATATGCTCAACTTCTTTATGGCGCCCGGTCAGGAGATAATACTTTCGCTCTCCTCCAGGGACAACACACCATCGAAGTTTCTGCTGAATGAACTCACTCACATGCTCTCTCCCCCATCGAAAAGGCTTCCCGTACCTTGATGTGCACAATATCCCCCATATGGCGAAGCTCCTCCGGAGAGAACCATACCGTGCAGCGGGGCCTAAGTAGCTTCTCAACGGCCTCCGGCTCCCAGCCTCGCTCCTGCAGTGCCTTTGCTGCGGCGAACAGTGTCTGTCGGCGAGATCCACTCTCTCCCAGCGTGCCGTATTCCAACATTCGCAGAATCCACGGAGGCATATCAGCACTAGCAGCTTTTACGGCTCGTCGCAATGTTTTTTCGCGAGGTAGGCTAACTTCTCCCAGCCAGTGCAGTAGCTCTTGGAAAGATACCGCAGCTCGCACGCGGAGGACGTTCTGCCTTCTTTCAGTAGTATGATTGGTAGCATATGGTGTTCTGGAAAGGCGGGAGATATTGCCGCAAGCCCTATCAGCAACAAAGCCAGATTCCAACAATTTCCTGCAAATTAGCGCATGTAGGGGTTTGTACTCATCTTGCGACAGTGAGCGATCCGAGATGGCCACTATTGCGTGAAGAGACTTGTTTCCGGAAAACGTCAGGCAGGCATATGGCAAGCCGCTGTCCTCCAGTGCCCTCTCCTGAGCCTCTAGCGTGCCCTTGTCGCTCTCGAAGAGCAGGTTGGCTGCCCTGGTCACATTAGCGGCTCCTCTGCCCCCAGAAACGGGATTTACGCAGAAATAGGGAAGATCCAGTTTCACTGCCTCCTCGAGGGAGAAGGTTTCCACATCCCTGAGCCCCCCAACGAACACAGACTCATCGTCTCGGAATAGGATCTCGAATGGATGTGTCATGCTATTATCCATCCTTTCCGTCCTGCGAAACTGGTTAATCTACATTGGGCGTTGTTAACGCGCTCCACATCCGTAGCGTGCTGACAGCTTTTTACTATAGCGCGCAGCAGTGTCCAGATTTTCTGTGCCTGTGCTTGGCTCTTTGGCACCCAGTGCAATGACACACACCCGTGCTTGTCCCAGCTATCGGCAGCCTTACTCCTGATATCGTCCAGGCCCTCGGCAGTTAGCAATTCGCTCATAATGGCAGCGTGCAATTGGCGGCTCATGCGTTTTCTCCTATAGCTCAATTCTTTTCAGCTCGTGTTTTTCAATGCCTTTCCAAGAGTTAGCTAGCGATACAAGATCCGTCTTCGCATCGGGCCAAACGCGCAGCAGATGGTATGCCAACTGAGCAGCAATCTGCGCATCAATCCTGACGGTAAAAGAGCCGCACCATAAGGGCCAGCAGCTGAAGTCAAGGATAGCATCGGTCATATTAGCACATGACATATTGGCACGCGTCAGATTAGCATCTGTCATAGTAGCACCAGTCAAATTGGCATGTGACATATATGCACCGGTCATATTAGCACCAGTCAAATTGGCACCTGTCAGATTAGCACGCGTCAGATTAGCACCGGTCATATTAGCACCTGTCAGATCAGCACCGGTCATATTAGCACCAGTCATATTAGCATATGGCATCTTGATACAGGACAGATTGCAGTCAGTGAAGTTCATTCGACAACCGGTGGCATGATTACTCAGCCACGCAACATGTTCCTTATGTGCCGCTAAGAACTCTTCCTGAGATATTACCCTTTGCATTTTACATTTCTCCTTCGATGTTAGTGTTCACCAGGTATCGTAGAAATCGTCAGGATGCTGATCATCATACATACTGCTGGCTACTTTCTCTCGCTTTGGATTTTCGATAGGGCGTGACAGTAGATGTTTTCGCTGGGCAATGAGCCCGTCGATGCGCTCAATTCTCTCTTCAAGAGCGGCTAGACGACCCTTAAGCTCTTGAAACCACTCTTTGCTTCCAACCTGATGTTCATTTGTCATGACAAATCCTCCAGTAGATTGATGTGCTCACCCCTGCAGTTGGCACATGCTCCATCGGGACTAATGAAGAACGCATCCTGGCCACGCCCCATCAGTGTTACGTGCCGATAGGGATAATCTGATAGCGCATTGTCTCCCACGACTGTTATAGTTGCGTGCCGCGCATCTTTGCCAGTAACTACCTCGAATGTTTTGCCTATCAGCTCTCCAGGAGCCCCTAATAGATCGATCATTCTATCCTCCTCACCGTGTATCTGCATGCCGTTCCGTCCTTGAAGTCTTCCCTGTGTGTCTCTGGCTCAAGTCCCCTCGGCCGCTTAAGCGACGTCGGCACGTAAGCGTATAGGTTCTCTGTGACTATCATCAGTGGTTGCGCATCGGGTCTGATTGGAAACGCTTCAATCATGATCTCATACCTGCTCTTCTTAATCCGCATCGTCGAACCTTCCCTCTTGCAAGTTGCCACGATAGCATGCCACTAGACGAAGCTTAAGGTCTGGCAGAGACTCCGAGAGACGATCGAAAGCCGCAGTTGCTGAGGCTTTGGACGGATATGGCTGCTGTGACACGATCCTTGTGTCACATCTCGTCCTGGCAAGATAAATCCACCCGTCCGGAACAGTCTCTAGCTCAGGTGCCCTGTTGTTCTGGCGCCGTGCCAGCTCTTCCTCGCAACGGTTGATGGCATAGCTGCATGCACTCCTC
>Ga0315906_10005389_pt1 | contig 16128 bp, 14 predicted proteins | sample LakEriMetagenome_4_FD_203526 | JGI IMG/M metagenome (GOLD analysis project Ga0315906, IMG submission 203526) | Freshwater fungal communities from buoy surface, Lake Erie, Ohio, United States - Buoy 2 MA122 | ecosystem: Environmental > Aquatic > Freshwater > Lake > Lake biofilm | place: USA...
TCAGATTTTGGGTGGTCCAAAGATTGTTACGGCCGGCTACACTGGAATTGAGGGTAGCATGCATACGGTCGCGCTGATCGAAGGTGTACATGCAATCACAGTACGAATATTCCATGAAGTTTTGAACGTTCTCGATGACCGGTGGATTACAGATAGAACCGGACAGGTTGCAGCTTGTCCAGCCCTGTGTTTCCGGCGTATCTCCTACGAAGTCGTCGCCGCAGGCCACGCCCGGACTGTTGGTAGAGCCCCAAGGGTGCAATAAGTTGAAGTGGTGACCCGCTTCGTGTGAAATGGTATGCAATCCGGCTGGACCGCCGGCACCAATCGTACCAATGTAATCGTAACGCGACATGATGCCGTCGTAAATTCCGCTGACAGTTCCCGGCAAATGTGCATAGGCTGCAGCTCCTGTATTCTCCAGTGTTTTTGCAGTCCAGATATTCAGGTACATATCATTGGGCCAAGGATTCAGCTTAGAGCTGTTGTTGGCGCTATTGGTTTTAGCCGTATAGATGCGATCGATACCGTTGGTGCAATTTCCATTGGGGTCGAGCGTTGCCAGGCGGAATTCGATTTGTGCATCGGCGGCCACAGCTTGAAACGCAGATACGATATTGATTGTATCCGAATTCTGCTTGCGGAAATCGCGGTTCATATTCATGATGCAATCCATGATCTGTGCATCAGAGATATTTTCGTTGCCGTATTCGTGTAATACGTGAAATACTACCGGAATAATGTACACTGCGGGGCCACCGTTCGTGCGTTGCACGTTACGATGTGCAACAAACTGTCGGGTGTAGGCTTCGAGATCTTCACGGGTCTTTAACACGGAAGGGTCTTGAGCAATAGATTCACGGTACATTTCGTCCGTAAAACAATGTAATCGTTCAGGAGTTTGGGCATTCAATCCGGTCAGCACTGTCAGAACGGAAACGAGTAAGAGTAGGCTTTTTTTCATGATGTAGATGATCTCCGTTGTAAGTAACGGATTACGATTGGGGTAAGTTTTCAAAAATACGGATTGCCAATGACTTTTCCCACGTTTAACGGGTAGTCTGACAGTAGACTGACAAACCGTGGAGAAGTTGCGATGGTAGTTCGCCAACCCAATTTAAAGCCATTGTAATAATTTATATATACATGATTATCAATTAAATATAGAAGCCGGCCTTTTGAATGAAAGACCGGCTTCTACTTGGGTTCAAAGAGTTGATGAATGATACGTGGGCTATTGAAGCGCTTGTCGGAGGTCTTCCACCAGATCCTCCGCATCTTCAATTCCTACACTCAAGCGTAATAAGGAATCTACCACTCCGGCTTTTTCCCGTACATCCTTCGGAATGGAGGCGTGCGTCATAGTTGCCGGATGGCCGATCAGCGATTCTACGCCACCCAATGATTCCGCCAGGGAAAATACTTTGGTGCGGGAAGCAATATCAAACGCTTGTTCAAGTGAATTTCCTTTCAACGTAAAAGAAATCATACCGCCAAAGTCACGCATTTGTTTTTTAGCAATAGTATGGTTGGGATGATCCGGATATCCCGGCCAGTAAACCTTGTCCACTTTGGGATGTGATTTTAAAAATGCTGCAACTAGTTTTCCGTTGTGGCAATGTCGGTCCATGCGGACATGCAGTGTTTTCAAGCCACGGAGCACCAAAAAGCTGTCCATAGGTCCGGGAGTCGCTCCGCAGGAATTAGCGATGAAAGCAAGTTCCTCGTACAACGTATCATCGTTAGTACACACTGCACCCATGACTACGTCCGAGTGTCCGCCCAGGTATTTGGTTGCAGAATGCATGACAATTGATGCGCCGAGATTCAGCGGATTTTGCAAGTAGGGAGAAGCAAAGGTGTTATCGACTACGAGAATGAGTTTTTTCTCTTTTGCAATCGCAGCGGCAGCTTCGATATCAATGATCTTCATGATCGGGTTCGTTGGTGTTTCGACCCAGATCATTTTCGTTTTATCGTTGATGAAATTCCGGATGTTATTTGCATCGGCCATGTCAACAAAATGGAATACGATACCGAAGTGTTCGAATACTTTGGTGAACATTCGGTACGAACCGCCATACAGATCATCCGTCGCAATGACTTCATCGCCGGGGCGAAGCAATTTGATGATGGCATCTTCTGCACCTTGTCCGGAAGAGAAGCACAGGCCGTGTTTCGCATTTTCCAAGGAGGCGATACATTTTTCTAGTGCGACCCGTGTAGGGTTTTTACCACGTGCGTACGCGTAACCCTTGTGTTTGCCAGGGCGCTCTTGCACATAGGTCGATGTCTGGTAAATCGGCGTCATGATAGCGCCGGTGGACGGATCTGGTTCTTGTCCGGCGTGAATAGCGCGGGTACCGAAGCTGAGGTTTTCTGATGACATGTGAGTGAAGTAAGTGAAGATGAATTATAGTTGTCAATGATCGGCAGGCCGCTTGTGTTTCCAACGACGATGCGTCCACAGCCAATAGGCGGGAGCATTTCGTATTATGGATTCATTCATGCGGGCACAGGCTTCCGTGATCGCGTATTTTTCTGTTACGCCCGGATTATCGGTAATCAATTTATATTCGTAACGGTAATAACCGCGCTTCTTTTTTGTGATTACGGCGTAGGCTACCGGAAGATTATATTTTATCGCATATGATTCGACACCCATCAACATACAAGTATTCTGATTCAGAAACGTCATCCAATATCCGCGGCGTGGATCGGAAGGACTCTGATCGTTGATAAATCCGTATGTGCACAGGTTCTTTTCATGCTTGGCGAAAAATTGCTGTACTTCTTTGGTGGACATCAATTTCAAGCCAAAGCGTGAGCGTGAACGTTGCAGCTTATTATCGAAAAACGGATTCGAGAGTTTCTTATAAATGCCGGTGGCCGTGTGGGAACTGTGAAACGGTAAGGTAATGGCCGGCCATTCCCAGTTTGCATAGTGACCAGTAGCCAGTATGACACTCTTTCCTTCTTTATAGAGCCGCTCCAGCAACTCCAGGTTGACGAGCTCGACGCGCCGCTGAATTGCCGCCGGCGACGCGGTGAATGTCTTGAGACTTTCGACTACCAGGTCGCAAAAATGACGGTAGAAGTCTTTGCGGATGTGCCGCAGCTCCGCTTCGTTTTTATCCGGGAATGAACGCCGCAGATTTTCCAGTACCAGTTTCTTCCGATACGGTGCAACGTAGTAAATAATAAGAAACATCAGGTCCGACAGCCGGTAAAGCAACCAGAAGGGCAGCAAGGATATCGGAATGATGATACCGTAATACAACAGCGCACTAAAAAATCGCATGTGGCAAAAGTACGAAACCTGAGGGAATGCGATAACGGAATTTACCGTTCGTAAAAATGCATTTCCCGCATGTATTGCCACACAGCTTCCGGTACCATGTAACGAACATCCTTCCCGGATTTGATCGCATTACGGATGAATGTAGCCGACAACTCCATCATCGGTGCCGGGATGACCTGTACTTTCGGGTGATGTAGTAATTCACCGCCGGAACTTTCTTTGCGCGGATAAACGTATAATTCCACCTGCTCCAGTAGTTGCTCCCAGTTTTTCCACTTGTGAAATGAATCCAAATTGTCGGCGCCCATGATCAGCACAAATTGATGTTCCGGATACTTATCGTACAGGTAGGAAACAGTATGAACGGTATAACTGGGTTTTGGCAGGTTAAACTCGATGTCTGATACTTTCAGTTTACGGAAGTCGCCGATGGCAATTTTTACCAGTTGAAACCGGTGATGATCAGCGAGTAAAGTTTCTTTTTCTTTGAAGGGATTGTGCGGTGTAACCACGAACCATACCTGATCCAGATCAGTAAATTCCGCCATGTAGGAAGCGATCACCAGATGTCCGTTGTGTACCGGATTGAAGGAGCCGAAGAAAAGACCTATTTTCATGACGATCCGTAGTTGTCAGGTGTTCAGGAATTCGTTCACCAGTTTGGCAGCATCATCCAACGCATCTGTCAGTACATCATTGACAATAGTTTTGTCGAATCGGAACGCATACGTGAGTTCATGTTCGGCTTTGTTGATCCGGGCTTGGTACGATTCTGCCGTCTCCGAATTCCGTGTGTGTAAGCGGCGGCGCAACTCATCGACGGATGGCGGCATTACGAAGACAGAAAGCAGCAGATCGCCAAAAATACTTTTGATTTTCAATCCGCCTTCTACATCCACATCAAAGACCGCTACTTTATTCTCCATCCAAATCTTATCCACTTCGGCCCGCAATGTTCCGTAGAATCGGTCGGTATAAACTTCTTCCCATTCGACGAATTCATGGTTGGCAATCTTCGCTTTGAAATCAGCGACACTTAAAAAATGATAATCAATCCCGTCTTTTTCGTTGGCGCGAATAGGACGCGTGGTGGCGGAAACAGAAAACTTAAGGCGCGGATCATTTTGCAGCAAGTGATGTACGATGGTCGTTTTACCACTACCGGAGGGTCCGCAGAAAAGAAGGAGTTTGCCCTGCATTATTTTAGATGATATTGAGGACCTGTTCTTTGATTTTTTCCAGGTCATCCTTCATGTCTACCACGATTTTCTGCATGGCAGCATCATTCGATTTTGAACCGATGGTATTTATCTCACGGCCGATTTCCTGCGCAATGAAGGAAAGTTTTTTTCCGCTTGACACCTCTTCATTCATGGTTTTCAGGAAGAAGTCGCAGTGACTTTTCAGTCTTACTTTTTCTTCCGTGATATCCAGTTTTTCGAGGTAGTAGATTAATTCTTGTTCGAAACGGTTACGATCTATTTCGCTTACCTGTACGAATTCTTCCAGGCTAGTTTGCAGTTTCTTTCTTACTTGTTCGATGCGACTTTTTTCAAACGGTTCCAATCTTACCATGTTATCACGAATCGCAACTACACGTTGCTCGAGATCTACTTTTAATGTGCTTCCTTCTTTTTGACGAAACACATCGAAGGCTTTGGTCGCTCCTTGCAATGCCTGTTGCAGGGCCTTCCAATCCTCTTCACTCAAACCGTTTTTCTCAGTAACCATAACATCCGGCATGTTGAGTAAGGTGCGCAACAGTTCCGGCGTTTCTTTGAGATTCAGCGCTTGTTGTACGGTTTTTAATTCCTCGTGATAGGCTTTCAGCAATTCAATATTGAACGTTGCACGCCGCTGTGCTTCCGGTGACTCGATAGAGACGGTGCATTCCACCTTTCCGCGCTCTATCGTGCGGTTTAATTCAGTGCGAATTTCCAGTTCCTTTTCGCGGAATACTGAAGGCAACCGCAGTGACAAGTCGAAGAACTTGCTGTTGACGGATTTGATTTCCGCCAAAATGGTCTTGTTGCCGACTTGCACGGAGGCGCTGCCAAAACCGGTCATGGAACGAATCATGGTACAAGGATTTGAAAATGAAGCCCCAAAATTACTCCAATTGTTGGAATTTCTGCTATTCCTTTGGTAACGGCACGTTGTCGTCAACACCGCCGGAACGCTTGTTCACCAAATAAACCCCTGAAAAAATGAGTAAACAGGCAATGAGCTGTACCACGGTCACCCGTTCGTGGGTGATTAACAACGAAATCAGGGTGGCGAAAACCGGTTGCAAATAGATATAAAAACTCACCACGGATGCGCTGAGATGGTGAAGTCCGTACGTGTTAAAGAGGTAAGCAAAGAAGGTCGTTGCGATGATCACATAAGCCGTGGCCAGCCAAACCGGTAGGGTGAAGGTTTCCCATTCAATCAGGGATACTTGCTGGTAGCCGAAAGGTAAAACCAGCAGCAGTCCATAGAAGAACGTCCATCGTATGACCAGCCACGGGGAATATTTTTTCATCAGTGGTTTTGATCCGACGATGAAGATGGCATACGAGGCAGCGTTGATCAGGATCATTAGATCGCCTTGCCATGTAGCATTTCCGGAAACATCTTTACGCGCAAGAATAAGGCTGGAAGCTCCTCCAACGCCCAACACGATGCCAAGTCCACGCGCCCAGGAGATGCGCTCCTTGTGCAGTACACTAGCAGCAGCCATCACCATGATCGGTGTTGATGTCATAATCAGTGCTGCATTGATATTGGATGTTCGTGATAAGCCTTCAAAGAATAAAAGCTGGTTGATTGCAACCCCGAACATGCCCAGCATGAAGAGCAGCACATGGTCTTTGGCAGCAATCTTTTCGTTTTTGTCGGTCATCTTGCTGAATATCCAGAACATGATGAGCGCAACAATGACGCGTAGCAAAATAAATCCTGATGGCCGAATGTATTCCGGCATCGCCACTTTAGCGATGCTGAAATTTGCTCCATAAATCAGATTCGCCAGCAGGATGGCAGCATGCGCGCGTGTTGACTTGTTCATCCTGCCAACGCTTCTTTCGCAGCGGCTACTGTTTTAGCGGCATTACCGATAAAGATCGATTTTCCGGCCACAACGACCGGACGTTTCAAGAACGTATACTCCTCCAGAATCAGTGTACGGTATTCTTTTTCTGTCAGCACTTTAGCCGCAAGACCCAGGGTACGGTATTTGATGGCTTTCCGACTGAATAATGCTTCGTAACTACCCGCAAAAGTCGCTAATTCGTCCAGCTGTTCCGTCGTAATTTTATCTGATTTGATATCCTGCAGCTGTACCTGTTTTTTTGGAGCGAGCTCCTGAATGATTTTCTGGCACGTGTTGCAGGTGGACAGATGATAGATCTTTTGCATAGCGCGCAAAGATACTATTTACACGGGTAGAAAAATTTCCGGTTCGGCTTACGTTTTGTCGGAACATTAATCGCTGATTAGCTCGATAAAAAATAATCAGCGGATTACGGCACCGCCGTCTATGACCAGATCGGCTCCGGTCATGAAGGAAGACTCATCGCTGGCTAAAAACAACGCTCCGTATGCAAGCTCGATAGCATCTGCCATTCGTCCTTGCGGACTCATGGACTTTATCACTTGATCCATTCCGGGAGCTTTCAGCAGCTCTTCCGTCATCGGTGTGGTAACGCCACCGGGAAGCAGTGCGTTCACACGAATATGGTATTTCGCATACTCCGTTGCCAGGTCTTTCGTGAGTAAACGCAATCCGCCTTTGGATGCCGAATAGGCTGGACCGTTTCCGCCGACCAGTCCCGCAATTGATGCTACATTCACAATGGAACCTCCGCCACTTTGCTGCATGAATGGCAGCACGAGTTTGCATCCCAAAAAGGGGCCGGTCAGATTGATACGAAGTATGTTATCCCATTCTTCCGATGTAGTGTTTTCCGTCGTTTTACCGGCCGGAAAAACACCGGCATTATTGATGAGAACGTTGATTCGTCCGTATAATGCTATGCAATTATCCAGCACGTTTTTCCATTCGTCGCCTGACGTAACGTCGTGCTTCATTCCTTGAATCAGCAGTCCTTCGTTACGTGCGTCTTTCACCCAACCCATTAGCTTTTCGTAGTGGATATCGGTAGCAAGAACAGTTGCTCCTTCTTTTGCAAAAAGCAGCGCTTCTTCTTTTCCCATTCCTCCGGCAGCGCCGGTGATAATAGCTGTCTTATGCTGTAATCGTTTCATATGATTGGTGGATGTTTTTTTCTGCTGACGCAATATTTTCAATGCCTTGTAGTAGGGCATCCGGATTGAAGCTTATGCTGTCGATGCCACAAGTAACCAGAAACTGTGCGAACGCAGGCTTATCACTGGGAGCTTGCCCGCACAAGCCGATTTTTCGGCCGTTTTTTTTCGCAGACATAATGATCGATTTCAGCAATTTCAATACAGCCGGATTACTTTCATCAAACAGATCTTGGATAATAGAAGTGTCACGGTCGATGCCCAGGGTAAGCTGTGTCAAGTCGTTGGATCCGATGGAAAACCCGTCAAATATTTCTGCGAATTCTTCGGCCAGTAAAATGTTGCTTGGTATTTCTGCCATGACATATACCTCAAGGCCGTTCTTTCCGCGTTCCAGTCCGAACTCGCGCATGGTTTCCAGTACTTTTTTCCCTTCTTCAACAGTCCGGCAAAACGGAATCATCACTTTTACATTCGTAAGCCCCATGTTTTCTCGAACCCGCCGGATGGCCGCACATTCTAATCCAAATCCTGCTTTGTACGCGTCGCGATAATAGCGGGAAGCTCCCCGGAATCCAAGCATCGGATTCTCTTCCTCCGGCTCAAAATATTTTCCGCCGATAAGATCGGCATACTCATTTGTTTTGAAATCGCTCATCCGCACAATCACATCGTGTGGATGAAATGCGGCGGCCATTACAGCAAGCGAAGCGGCTAAGCGCTCAATGAAAAATTCCTTTTTGTCAGAGTAATCCTGTGTAAGGCTGGCAATTTCTTTGCGCACGTTTTCGTCCATCACTTTTTCCGGATTCACCAATGCCATCGGATGAATGCGAATGCTGTTGGAGATTATAAATTCCATACGTAACAGCCCAATTCCTTTAGCAGGATAAAAGGAATAGTGAAATGCTTTTGACGGATCCGCCAGTATAAGCATGGGTTGTGTATACGTAGCGGCGAAAATATCAGGATGAATCTCCGAAACGGACCAACTCAACTTGCCATTGTAGACAGTACCGGTTTCTCCGCCGGCGGTAGAAACGGTAATGATTTGTCCGTCTTGCAAGAGTGTCGTCGCTACTTCGGTACCTACTATGGCGGTGATGCCGAGTTCGCGCGCCACAATACTCGCATGACTCGTTCGTCCGCCTTTGTCGGTGATGATACAAATCGCTTTTCGCAGCAAAGTGTTCCAGTCAGGATGAGTGATTTCGGCAACCAAAATATCGCCGTCATTCACTTTTGCACCGTCTTCGAGCGATCGGATGATTTTCACCGGACCGCTCACGATGGCATGGCCGACAGCGGTGCCGGTCAAAATAGCGGGTGGTGTACTTTTCAGTTTGTATTCCCGCAATGTCAGGCTCCGCTTTTGCGCATGAACGGTTTCCGGCCGGGCCTGAAGAATAAACAACTCCTTCGTAATCCCGTCTTTTGCCCATTCTATATCCATGGGCATCTTGTAATGTGCTTCAATCGCCGCACACCATTTGGCTACCTGGATTACCTCTTCCTGATGGAGTACGAATTGCCGTTGCTCTGCTTCGCTGGTAGCTACCAGCACCGTTCTTTCATCGCCGGATGTTCCGTAAATCAGTTTGTTTTTTTTTGCACCCCTCGATTTTCGCAACACAGGATCGTTGGCCGTTGTCAACGTTGGTTTGAATACCAAAAATTCATCCGGATTGACCGCGCCTTGAACAATAGTTTCTCCCAATCCCCAGGCACCGGTAAGGTAAATTACATCGCTGAAACCGGTTTCCGGATCCAGGGTAAAAGCAACGCCAGCGCTACCGATATCGCTGCGGACCATCCGTTGTATGCCAGCCGACAAAGCGACTTTCATGTGATCAAATCCGTTATCGATACGGTACTTGATGGCCCGTTCCGTATACAAAGAACGGTAGCAGTTTTTTACCGCGTCCAGTAATTCGTCATCGCCACAAACGTTCAGGAAGGATTCATGTTGTCCGGCAAAACTTGCTGTCGGCAAATCCTCGGCCGTGGCACTGCTGCGCACCGCAACCGCGGGAGATCCCATTCGGTGATACTCTTCCAAAATAGCAGTTGAAAGTGTGGATGGAAGTTTACATTTATCTATGAACGCACGACAATCGGCACTGGCTTCACGCAGCCCGTTTAGTGTTTTTGGTGAAACAGTTTTCAGCGCTGCCGCTATCTTTTCGTACACTCCGTTTTCTTGCAGAAAAAAACGAAAGGCCACTGCATTGACAGCAAACCCTTCTGGAATTCGAATTCCTAACCCGCTCAAGTGTTGTGTCATTTCTCCCAAGGAGGCGTTTTTACCGCCAAAAACAGCTACATCATGGATTCCGATGGAGGAAAAAGGTTGTGTCCACTTCATAGTCGACCAATGTAATCGGTTGAATGCAGCGGCCCTATGACTTACGTCACGTCACATCATGTTTGAAGGCTTCGGAACTTTCGTAATTTTAATGCGTGGTTAATCGAGGTTATTTTGTGGTAAACGGTATCACCTGGGTTAGGGTGATAGCTTTTCCTTTTTTGGTTTTACTCATCTACCTGGATCGCCAGGATATTTTCAAGTGGCTGCTTGGTATTTGCTTTTTCACCGATTTGATTGATGGTATGCTGGCGCGCAAATTAAAAGTGGCCAGCGTTTTTGGTACCAAGCTTGATTCTATCGGCGACGATCTCACTATCCTGGCCGGGATTTTAGGAGTATGGTTTTTCAAACAGGATTTTCTGATTGAGCAACGATGGACGATTGGAGTTATGCTTGTCCTGTTTGTGCTTCAAACGCTCCTCGCGTTCATCCGTTACGGACGCATTACCAGCTTTCATACGTTTCTGGCCAAACTGGCGGCATTGCTGCAGGGGACGTTTCTCCTGCTATTGTTTTTCACGCAATCGCCGTTCTATCCACTTTTTTATGTGGCGGCGATCGTTACTACACTTGAATTGATTGAAGAGATTATCTTGGTTATGTTGCTGAACGAATGGCGGGCCAATGTGCGCGGTGTTTTTTGGGTACTGCGTAATCGGTGACTGAAGGTAGGAGGCTGATAAAGCGTAGTTTTCTAACCAATTAGTGACTAATCAGTTAAATATCAGCTAATTCAAGTTCGTTAAAGTCCTTTTCGGGGAAATTCCGTAGATTTGAATACTTACACTAATTCCTGTGGAAAAAGCATTTGAAGTCCGATTGCCCCAGTTCGAAGGGCCGTTTGATCTCCTTCTGTTCTTCATTGAACGTGACGAGATCGACGTTCATAATATTCCTATTTCCAGTATTACCAACGACTTTTTGGAGTACATCCGCCAGATGAACGACCTGAATATCGAGCTGGCCAGTGAGTTCATTCTCGTCGCTGCGACGCTTATGCGGATCAAGGCTAAAATGCTGTTGCCTCGTCCTGAGTTGGACGATGCCGGCAATGAGATCGATCCGCGGAAGGATTTGGTAGAACGCATCCTGCAATACAAGCAGTTCAAAGAAGCTTGCGAAGATATGCGTGTTCTGGAAGAAGACCGTTCGTTGAAATCTGCTCGCGGAAACATCCAGCGCGAGTTGGCCGAGATCGCCATGCAGAATGCGGCTTCTGAAGAGCTCATGAACCTCACACTTTATCAGTTGCTCAATACGTTCAACAAGGTGGTTACCCGCTTCGAGAACGAAAGCAAAAAAGTGAAACACAAAGTGGTGCAATATCCGTATACGATTGCCGGCGAGAAGACGCAGCTTCGCGATCGTATTCGCGCTCACCGCAAAGTCGCTTTCACGGAAGTTATCACCTCCTGCGAGAATAAAGTACAAGCCATCTTCACCTTCCTGGCCGTACTCGAACTTCTGGCTGAACAAGTTATCCGAATTACACTGGGAATTGGTTTCAATAATTTCTGGCTGAGTGAACCCGAGGAAGTGACCGCATAATCACTTTCTTGCATCCTGCATGCAACCCGACTCAAGGCAACTGCTCCGAAACTTCCGGCCCTCCCGGATTTTTTTACCGATCCTTCTCGGACTCGGTGCAGCGACCTTCCTCTTATTACGAAGTTTCGATCCGGCGGCGTTTGAGAAAATTGACTGGACATGGAACAGCACGCTCTGGATTCTTGCCGCCTTTCTGATGATGATTATACGCGATTGGGCGTATATGATCCGTATCCGCGCGCTGACGGATTATGAGTTGAATTGGAGAAACGCGTTCAATGTGATCATGCTATGGGAATTTGCTTCTGCACTTGCTCCCGGAATGATTGGCGGCGGATTCATCTTTGCGATTTTCATCCTGAATCGCGAAAAAATAAACATGGGGAAAAGCATCACCGCTGTGATGGTTACCTCGTTCCAGGACGGCGTATTTCTTGCGCTGATGGCGCCGCTCGTTTATTTTACGATCGGTAAGGAGCGACTTTTTACCACGCTGTCGGAAGCAAACATGATCCCGATCAGCAAGGGGTTCTTCTATACGTTCTGGGCGGTATATTTCATTATTCTTGCCTACAAGGTGTTTGTTGCTTACGCCTTGTTTATCAACCCGCGGTTTATCAAATACCTTCTACTGCGACTCTTTTCCCTGCCGCTGTTACGTCGCTGGAAACACAGTGCGCTGGAAACCGGTAATCAGCTGGTAATCGCTTCGAAAGGATTGAACAATAAGAACCGGAAGTTTTGGTTCTATTCATTTTTCGGCACGTTTGCTTCCTGGACGGCGCGTTACTCCATTGTAAATTGTCTTATTCTCGCGTTCAACCAATCATCCATTGACAATTACGTCGTCTTCGCCCGACAAGTCATCATGGGTATCATAATACTGTTCAGCCCAACGCCCGGCGGAAGCGGTCTGGCAGAATTCATGTTCACGGATTTTTTAGGCGAGTTCATTCCTACCGGACTCGCAGCTACACTGGGCTTGCTTTGGCGCCTGATCAGCTATTATCCGTATCTGTTTATTGGTGCGATTTTATTGCCGCGTTGGATCCGAAAGCGATTCAGTCGCGCAGAAGCCGCTAAAGTTCAGGACGTACTCTAAGCACTACATCCACACCTGTTCCAAAACTTTGTGTGATTTCACTTCGCCGAAGCCGTCGATGTGCAAGCGAAAATATTCGAGCAATCGTTCAATGAGCTCGCGACGTTCAGCGGCGCTTAGCAAAACCGTTTCGCTGAGATTGGCCGAAGCAATAATTACTTCGTTGAATTTACGACTAAGGATCTTGTCCAGAAAAAAAGGATGAGAAGGTGTGAGCGCCTCGAAGGTTCCGTCTTGCAGGTTAAAGAATGGCGCATCTTCGGAATAAGCGCCGTTCGGGAAGAAGCCGAGAAAACGGGTAAGTCGTAATAGAAAAGACAGATGAAAATTTCCGGTGGTTTCCGGCTGCACGTCGAGCACTTGAAGTCCATTGAAAAGGTATTCGAACAAATCGGAATTTTCTTCTTCTTCCTTGACAGCACGATAAATGACTTCACAGAGAAAAAGGACCATCGATGTTTTTACCACGTCAAATGGAATATTCTTGTATTGTGGGGTGTTACGGATTTCAGAAATTCGTTGAATTCCGCCCCGCTCCTTATGATATACTACCATTTCCACGAGGGAAAGCGGCTGAAAAATACTGGATCGGTTTCTGGCGTTTTGTTTACGAACGCCGTTAACCATGTAGGATTGTACCCCGAAAAGTTCGGTATAGATTTTTGCGATGATACTCGTTTCCGAATAATCTGTCGTATGAAAAACTATGCCGCGTGTTTTGTGAAGCATTACTTGGCCAGCAGGATCTTGGTAACGCAGGTTGCGCTGCCGTCGATATTGGTGACGTGCGCAAAATAAATGCCGGTCGCTGCGCGACGGCCTGAAAAATCTTTTCCGTCCCAAATCGCTTGGCCGCCGAGCGCTTTGGTGTGATACACCAGATTGCCTGCCGTATCAGTAATTCGTACATCAGCGTCGTCGACGAGTCCACGGATAGCAATTGGGCCGTTGTAATCGTGTTTGACCGGATTCGGGAAAGCATAGTAGCCGTCACAAACACTTCCGCCGCTGGTAGCATCGCTACGATAGGAAACGACGCCTTTATCAGTTCCAATGAATAATTCACCCGTTAGATTATCGACTGTCATACAGGCAATGTTGTTGGAAGGAAGGGGAGAGTTGTCGGTGTTGAAGTTGAGTAACTGCTTCGTTCCGTCTTCAGAAAGCAAAAACACTCCACCGCCATACGTCCCGAACCATTTGCGGTTAGCACCGTCGATCACTACGGATGTAACGTATTCCGATTCCAGGAGATATTGCGCGTAACCGTCTTGTTCGATGATCACTCGTTGTGCATCAAAATTTGTAGTGCTGAAAATGTCGGACGGATTATAGAAAACACCAACACCTTTATTCGTGCCCACCCAGATGGAACCATCTTTATCTTTGGCCATGGAGCGAACGAAAATATCTGGTAATGCGCCACTGCCGACACGGTCTGTCAATTGCCGGTAGCTATCGTCGTTCGGATTGTCAGCATCGTTTTCATTGAATACGATAATGCCGGCGCCTGCACTAGGTCCGTCGTAGGCGATAACCCACTTGGTGCCGAAATCGTCTACGAGTGTCTGGAAAAGCCACAGATTAGCTACGGATGCATCCCGGATCTGGAACGATTTCCAGGTGCCGTTAGCATAACGGGCATTGATCGGTGAAGTTGTTCCTCCTGCCGCAACCCAAAGCGTTCCGTTGCTGTCATACGTAATACCACCGGCAAGAATATAATTCTGCAGTCCTGTTTTTGACAACAGCGTACTGTTGGCCTCATTGTATTGCCGGGTACCGCCGTTGGTATTGTATTCGAGAACTCCACCGCGCCAGTTGCCGAAGTAAGCGTGCTTTGGATCGTTCGGATCAACGGCCACCGCCACCATGGCCGGCAAGTTAATGCGGTCGTACAAGGTGTCGTTGGATCGGTTGAAAGATTTCCAGTCGTTATCACTTAATACATAGCAGCCATTCTTAGCGTCATATTGTGGTGCAAAGCCGGACAATGATCCTGAAGCGACCCATAGCGTTCCGCCGCGCGAGTCCATGGCATACACCGCTTCAGATCCAGGTCCTGATGGCGCATGGTTCAGTACATAATCCGGATTGAAGTTGACTTGAACGAGTCCACGCTGGTTATCGGCCAGCCAGTATTGGCCGTTCACATCAACAAAGGCGTCGTTGATTTGTGGCGGGTAGTAGGTGTTTCCGTCCACATTCCGATACAAGGATAATGTGCTGTCATACGCTAGCGCTTTTAGCTGATTCGAGTAGATAAAATTGCGGTGAAGTGAATCAACGCGTGCGCCACGTGTATATTCGGAAAGTAAAACCTGCCAATTGCCATTGGTACGTTGAAGTACTGTGTCGGCAGTTCCGTTTTCTTCAGATTTAACAGCAATAAAATTTCCGTTGAACGACGTTGCGGAGGTGAATCGTGCAGAGACGTCACTCAATCCTCCGGTTTCCTGCGTCCATCCGGTAAAATTGAAAATATTGGGATCGTTGATGCGAGCCGTACGCATGCCGGAAGAGGTCGCTGCGAGTAATTCCGTTCCGTTGAAGGCAAGTCCGTTCACGATAAGATTACTACCGCCCGAACCAATATAATAGGTGTCTTTTATTTCCTGGCGCTCAAGATCAACAACGACGATTCCAAAGTCTGTGGCCAGATATGCTTTTCGGTTGTAAAACAATGCGTCATTTATTCGTTTGCCCCCTACAATGTTCTTTCGTTTTATATCAGGAATGTTTACGATCGATAAATCGTTTTCATATAAAAGATCGATGTTTGAGTTTTCATAACTGATCAGTAAGATGCGAGTGGCAGGATCGTAATAGATGCCTGCGATCTCCACATCGGAAAGTCCGTTGAGCCGGGTGAAACGGTTCAGTCCGCCGTCGAATTTCTGAAAGCTAAAGAGCCCGAACCGACTTGCACAGTAAATCCGGTCATTTACCTCTTCAATATTGATCGCTTTACTGTAAGGAACGTGGTCCCGCCAGTTGCCGATGGCGACCGGAAGTCCTTGCGAAAAAGAGGTATCGGCGGAAAAGACGCCGTACCCGAAAACGATGACTATAAGCAACAGACGAAAAATGGATTTCATAATGGATATTGCATAGCGTGTAATAACGCGATAAGCTGCCGGTTATTGAGCGCTACAGATCGATTTTCTTTCACGAAGTTAAGCATTCTTTTTCCGTGAAAATTCAGCGGATAAAATCTATTGATTGGCGACTAATAGATGCCGATTCGGCGTATATTCGTCTCTCTTATAAACCCGTTCAGCCAAATAATTGTTTACATGAATTCTATGAAAAAAGTTGTTCTTTTCGCCATTGCCGGACTACTTTCCGCTTCGGCCTATGCCCAGGTTCAATTTCAGACGACGATTGACCTTGGCGCTTCCGAGCAAGCCAGTGATATTAAACCTACTGCCGATGGTGGTTATATCGTCGCCGGTTTGCAATATGCAACCGGTACGCAATCCGCCTTTTTGCTCAAGCTGGATCAGTCAGGAAACGTACAATGGAATAAAACCTATAGCGGAGGATATACCAGCGGTTCTA
>Ga0315906_10005395_pt1 | contig 16115 bp, 17 predicted proteins | sample LakEriMetagenome_4_FD_203526 | JGI IMG/M metagenome (GOLD analysis project Ga0315906, IMG submission 203526) | Freshwater fungal communities from buoy surface, Lake Erie, Ohio, United States - Buoy 2 MA122 | ecosystem: Environmental > Aquatic > Freshwater > Lake > Lake biofilm | place: USA...
AGACAAACTAAATTCTAAAAATGCTGATGTAAAGAACCTATTAGGGTTTGTGACCAGAAATATGAATGACACCAAATCATCTATGAAGTATTACCAAGCAGCCCTAAAACTAGATCCAAATCACTTAGGTGCCAATGAATACTTAGGTGAGCTTTATTTGAAACTCAAACAACCTGATAAAGCAAAAGCACAATTGGCTAAATTAGAAAAGATTTGTGGCAAAAACTGTGCTGAATACAAAGATTTAGCAAAAGATATTTCTAAATACAAGAAATAAAACTAAACCCGAGAAACCTCGTTTATTGTTATTTGCCTATTATAGGTAACAGTAGTAATAGAAAAGTGTTGTCCATCTAAAATCGGTGCCCAAGCATTAATCCTGGTGATTTCTTTATCAAGTATTTTCAAAACATTTGATGACACATAAACCCCTGAAATAACCCCAAAAATATGGGAACTTATAAACTTCACAAAATACTTACCCAACCTTAAAGGCAAAGAGCCAATAAACATAGAAACAAGGTAAGTGCTTAACACTTCCCTTGTTTTCTTCTTTGTTTTCAAATCACTAAAAATGTGCTCTCCCCTATCAACCGTCAAAGGCAAAAAGGCAAAGAAATTACCTAACCCAGCTTTTACTCTTTGACTATTGGTCACCATGGAAACTGGTACTCCAATTAAAGACTTAGGTGAAGTGATCTTCTTTTTTACAGTTTCTGCTAATACATCTTCAAAATCTGTGACCACACTTTGACCAGTCAAAATAGGTCTAGAACTACTGGTTAGCTTTATCCCTGTTTGAAGTTCATGATTTGTTTTGGCAATCAAAATCCTCAACAAGGTTTTTATCACACCAAGTCCTACTCCAAAAGCTATTCCTGGATTAACCTGTTTTCTTAAAGGTTTAGTTAAGAAATGGTCTGAAACATTAGCTTTTGCTAATTGGCGCAAAAGGGAAACTAAGGACAAGCCATCAAGTAAACAGTGATGAATATGAAATTCTATTTTTGTGCTATCAGACTCTTTTGAGACATTGAATCTCCATAAGGGTTTATTTTTTAAAAGATTTATTGTTTGATCTTGGGTGATGTGGTAAGAAAAATCCAGATCCTCTTGATATTTGATGGTGCTATCAGGATTTATCACCCAATGAAACTTGGAATATTTATTAACAATTTGTTCTTTGATTAATTTTCTTAATTGCTCAATATCGATTGATCCTGCAACATACATTTCACATTTAATGATCAGTTTTTCAAGATTTGAATCAGCCAGAAACCACAGGCGATCTCTGGGGTGAAAGCGTATTTTCATAATCAATATCTATGCTTTCACTAATTAGTCAGTTATTTCATCATAACTGACTTAATTTGGCTTATAACTTATGCATTTTCTTGCTCTCATCAATCATTTCTTTTTGATGAGGCAATAATTGTTGATCTCTTCTAGTCATTGCTTGGCTTTCTTCCACAATGGAATCTTTAATTCCAGAAGATTTACCAGCAAAAGCCTCTAAAACCACAAGACCACAAAATGGCACATAAAGCTCTGAATAGCCACCCTCATGAGTTGCTACCACTCGACCTTGCGAGAATTCATCAGCAAGTTTTAATACCTCTTTTGCCATCCAAGAAAATGTGGGGGAATGAAGAGCCATTCTTGATAAGGGATCATGGTAACTAGCATCAAAGCCTGAAGCTATAAAAATAAATTCTGGTTTAAATCTTTCAATCGCTGGTGTTACCACATTTTCAAAAGCATATTTATAAGCACCATCTCCTGATCCTGCTGGAATGGGCACATTGATATTAAAGCCTTTACCTTCACCTTCGCCTATTTCATTTATGGTGCCAATAAGTCTGGGATAAAGATCTTCTTGGTGAAGTGAAATTGTTAAAACATTTGGATCTGAGTAATAAATATCTTGGGTGCCATTGCCATGGTGCACATCCCAATCAATTACTGCAAACTTAGTCAAATTAGTTGTTTTTCTTAAGTGTTCAATTGCTACAGCAATGTTGTTAAACATACAAAAACCCATGCCATGATCTTTTACAGCGTGATGTCCTGGAGGTCTTAATAATGCATATGCCACATCAACTTCCTTTTTATAAACTGCATCTGCTGCAACTATTGCACCTCCTGCTCCCAATGCGGCAATGTCAAAACCAAAAGGACCAAAAACAGATTCGTCATCTCCCATCAACCCACCAAATTCTTGGGAGAGTTCTTGCATGTTATTGATATGACTAGTTGTGTGCACTCGAGCTAATTCTTCAACAGTTGCTTTTCTTGGTTCTAAATGAATTAAGTCATGCTTAAAAGATGAAACATCAATCAGGCTTTTAAATCTTCTTTTAGTCTCAGGAGATTCAGGATGTTTGCCAGGTTGTAAGAACTCCCCTGGTTTATGACTTCCGGCGTAATTACCGGTGTCATGCCAAAAGAAATACTCATGGGTTAACCAACCGGTCTTTCTTGTTTTCGACATAGCCATCAGCCTACATTTGTTATGAATTAATGCTTAGTCAAACAATGGCAATGATCCAAACTGAACCATTGCCATCGCTTGTGTGCCCTCGAGGGGATTCGAACCCCCAACCTTCCCCTTAGTCATGGGGGCGCTCTTTCCATTGAGCTACGAGGGCAACACAAACAGAGTTACATTTTTCAAAAGATGATGAACAGAATTACTTTCTAATTGTGGATAACCAAATGTTGTGGATAAATAAAACCAAAAGGATTACTTTTCATTCATTTATTTGTAATTAATTTAAATATGTGTTAACTTGGTATTCCTTCGTCGTAGGGGAAAATATCTATCCATAATTGAGTAACCATCTCGTAGAAATACCCCGCTTAATCGCGGGGTATTTTTATTTAAACCAAAAGGATTACAAATAGTGGAAAAACTTGGTTAACTCTTCAAATCATGTTATGTTTGTATTCCTTAGTCATGGGAGCAATATCCGTAATAGAGTAACCTTCTCGTAGAAATACCCCGCTTAATCGCGGGGTATTTTTATTTATAAACCATCCTTTGTCTCACATAAGCAATAGAATGAGCTTATGAAATTAGTTGATTATAAAGTAACCAAATTTGTTACTAAACGAAAAAGCTGGATCAGACAAATCCTGGTTGCTGCTATTGCCGCTGCTTTTGCCTGGTTTTTAGGTGATGCTTTAGTTAAAAATGGTGGATTAGTCGCTGCAATTATTTGTAGTTTAAGTATTCGTATTTCGTTATATAAATCTGTTCGTGAAGGATTTGGTCAAATCATAGGAACCGTTATTGGTGCAGGGGTAGCTCTTGCCACTGTGACCCTTTTTGATTTTGGAGTAATTGCAATTGGAACCACAGTCCTACTTTGCGCCGTGGTAGCAAGAGCCTTAAGACTTGGAGAAGTTGCTTCCGTAAATGTTCCCGTTACCGCTCTTATTGTTATTGGACCTGGATTAAATGAGAATCTGGCGATAGAAAGATTGTGGTCTACATTTATTGGTGCAGGTGTTGCAATTTCATTTTCTTATTTTTCCCATGCTAAAACTCCTGCGGGCAGAACACTTGATCAAATAACAGGAATTGGCAAAAGAATTAGTGAATTATTTTCTCAAATCTCTGTTGGTTTAAACCAAGGTTTAGATCAAACCAAAGCCGGATTGTGGTTAACAGAAGCAAGATTACTTGTTGAAGAATTACCTAAAATTAAATCTCAAGCTTTAGAAACTAAAGCTTTTGCAAGATGGTCCCCGTTAGAAGAAGTTGATGAAGCAGAATCTTTGTATTTAAAAGCAATTGCCATAGAGCATATTGTGGTGCAATTAAGAACCATTGCTCGAACAATTTTTGATCTAAGTGTTGATAGAAATCTCCCCCCTCAAGCCCAAAAAGAAATTGCTGTAGGGCTAGCAACTTGTGCAACTGCGGTTAAGAAAAAAGTTGAAGTAATCAAATCAGAAGATATCTTTTCTGCCACAGATGAAATAGCCCAAGAATTAAGAACTGCGGGAGAAGTATTAGCTCAAGACTTAATAAAGCAGCGCAATGAATTGGCCCAAGAAGTATTAGTTAGATCTCTTTCAATTGTTTCTAACCTACAAATCATTGCTGATTCCTTAGATGAATCTTCCCCAGCACTTCATGATGTGATGACACCTGATGAGGCACCAGAAAACAGGGTTTTGAAAGTTCCAGTCAAAGTTCAATCCAAAACCTTATTGCAAAAAATATGGCGCCTCATTCGAGTGTTTTTAAGAAGATAAGCAAAAGGGTTAACATGAAAACGATAGTTTTGATTGGCACCCTAGATACCAAAAGTGTTGAATATGAGTTTGCTAGAAATCGTTTTCAAAAAGCAGGATTAAAAACAATTCTTATAAATGCTGGAATAATTGGACAATCACTTATACAAAGTGATGTGACAAATGAAAAAGTTGCTCAAGCTGGAGGAAGTGACTTACAAAGTTTAAGAAATAGAAACGATAGAGGATTTGCAGTTTCAATAATGACCAAAGGTGTCAACAAAGTAGTGCAGGATCTTTACCAAAAAGGTGAATTAGACGCTGTTTTTGCACTTGGTGGAAGTGGTGGTTCCACCATTGCATCTTTTGCTATGCGAAATCTTCCTATTGGGGTTCCTAAAGTTTTAGTTTCCACACTCGTAAGTAGTAACGCTGCATCCTTTGTTGGTGAAAGTGATTTAGCCCTATTTGCATCAGTGGTAGATGTTGCTGGAGTTAATTCAATTTCTGCCAAAATTATTGCTAATGCTGTTGATGCCACTATTGGAATGGTTAATAGTGAAAAAGTTGAAATCAAAAATAGTAAAAATTTGATAGCAGCATCAATGTTTGGGGTAACCACCCAATGTGTGACACAAGCTAGAGAAATACTTGAGCAAAATAATTTTGAAGTAATTACTTTTCACATGACTGGAACAGGTGGAAAATCTATGGAAAATCTGATTCGTCAAGGTTTCATAAATGCAGTATTAGATGTAACCACCACAGAAATATGTGATGAAATTGTGGGAGGTACTCTTTCTGCTGGCCCTGATCGTTTAACTGCAGCTGTTGAGATGAGAATTCCGCAAGTAGTTTCTGTAGGTGCACTAGATATGGTTAACTTTGGACGCAAGGATAGTGTTCCAGAGAAATTTCAAAACAGAAATCTTTATATTCATAATGAAAACGTAACTTTAATGAGAACAACACCGCAAGAATGTGAAAAAATTGCGCTAGATATTGCCACCAAACTTAACAAAGCAACTGTTCCAGTGACTCTATTTTTACCTCTCAAGGGAGTTTCAGCAATTGCCATAAAAGGTGGGGTCTTCTTCGATGAGAAGGCAGATGATGCTCTTTTTTCAACTTTGAGGAAAAATGTGGGAAACAATGTCGAACTAATCGAACTAGATTTAGCGATAAACGATAATGATTTCAGCCAAGCCATAGCTAATAAATTGATCCAACTAGTAAAAGTGGGTAAATAGATGCCAGCGATTTCCAGAAGTGTTGCTTTAGCAAACTTTAGAAAACAAATTGCTAGTGGAACTGCTGTTATTGGAGCAGGTGCTGGAACTGGAATTTCTGCAAAATGTGCTGAAGCAGGTGGCGTAGACATAATCATTATTTATAACTCTGGACGCTATCGAATGGCAGGACGCGGATCTTTATCTGGATTAATGCCTTATGGCGATGCCAACGAAATTGTTATGGAAATGTCTAGAGAAGTTTTACCTGTTGTGAAAAAAACTCCAGTTTTAGCAGGAGTTTGTGGCACAGATCCTTTTAGACAAATGCCCATCTTTTTAAAACAAATCAAAGAAATTGGTTTTAGTGGAGTACAGAACTTTCCCACAGTTGGACTAATTGATGGCACGTTTCGTCAAGGTTTAGAAGAGACTGGTATGGGTTATGACTTAGAAGTTGACATGATCAGAGAAGCCAGACAATTAGATTTGTTAACAGCATCTTATGTATTTGATGCTAAAAGTGCAGAGAGCATGACTAAAGCTGGTGCCGATATTTTAGTTCCCCATATGGGATTAACCACTAAAGGAATGATCGGTGCAACATCAGCTCTGACTTTGGATGATTGTGTTCCCTTAATTCAAGAAATGACAGATGTGGCGAAGAAAATAAATCCTGACATCATTGTGATTTGTCACGGTGGACCAATTGCTGAACCTGAAGATGCCAAATACATATTGGCAAAGACTAAAAACGTGGAAGGCTTCTTTGGAGCATCTTCTATGGAAAGACTTCCTACCGAATTAGCAATGACTGAGAATATGAAGAAGTTCAAAAGCTTAAAGATTTAAGGAGAAAAATATGTCAAAGTTGTTTTACAAAAAAGATGAATTACCTATAACCTCATTTGAGTGGGGCGATGTTGTTAATCGTTTAGAACCAAAATCATCTGGTTGTGAGACTTTTGTGGTGATGGATGTAACCCTTGATCCAGGTGGTATGCATAACTTTCATAAACACATTGATCAAGATGAAATAATTATTGTTCTCAAAGGCAAAGTTGAACAATGGGTTGATAAGAATAAGCAAATACTAAATGCTGGAGATTCAGCTTTTGTTCCTAAGAACACAGTTCATGCCTCATTTAATATTTTTGATGAGCCTGCCACTTTGCAAGTAGTCCTTGCCCCGGCAAAAGGTGAAACTGGTTATGAATTAGTTGATGTTGCCCAAGAAGAGCCTTGGAAATCAATTAGGTAGCAAATATGCATAGGAAATAGTGAGAAAGAATTAGACAAAACTCAACCCAACATACGCAAAGAAATATCAGATTCGCTAGAAAAGAGCATTAGTGAAATTGGTGTGCTCTATAAAACGTTAAGCTGTTAATTGTTGAATCGTTGACCTATAGCCAGCTAAGAAGAAAATTAAAGCTAAACCTGAAGGAATCATCATCAATAGTGGTGCGTAATCGGCGCCAAATTTGTTCATATAATTTCCAATTACATAAGGAAAAATCATTGATCCTGAAATGGATGAAAAGAAAATAAATCCTGTTATACGAGCATTACCTGGACTAATTTTTACCACCCAAGCAAATGCCATAGAAAAAACTGGTCCACAGGAAATACCTAACAAAACAATGGCTAACCAGTAGAGATCTGTTGCATAAAGCAAAAAGAGAGCTGGAATTAAACATATGACAGACAAAAGAGTAACTAACCCAAAATTAAGTCTGTCAATATATTTCAAAATAACCAACCTGATTGCTAAAAGCGATATAAAGTACACAGATAGCCCCAAAGATGCTTTTGAGGTTGACCAGCCTTGAGCAAGCAAATATGTGGGAATCCAGCCAGTGGCAGCTGATTCCAATCCAACATAAGTTGAAATTCCTAAAAGTAGTAACGCAATTGAAGAATTATGATTTGATTTTTTATGTGATTCCTCAGGTTTATGAACAAGTTTACCTTGAGTGTTTGAGTAAAATACGGTAGCAACAATTACTGCCAAAACAACAAATAGGCTCAAAACGTAAGCGTAATAACTTTTAAGTGTTACTCCAAAAAGTGCTGGTATCAAAATAGAAGCGGTAGCAAATCCAATATTATTTTTATTTGCTCTGCGAGAAGCTTCAATGCCGCCTACATCAACTACTAATTGACTAATACCAACTTGGGCAAAACCAAAACTTACACCAATAATGACTACTCCTACTAAAACAAAATTCCAAGTTGGAGCAAAAACCAATAAACTCATACCTACTGCAACAAGAAAAGTACCAATTGATCCAGCAATGGCTCCTCTTATCTTGTCAACAAAATAAGTTGCAATAAAAACGCCTATAATTCCACTAAAACCTGTGAGAGCAAAAATGCGTCCACCGATTTCTAAATCCAGAGAATATTTCTCTATGTAATAAGGAACTAAAACCCCATAACCTGAAACAAATCCACCAATAACAGCAATTGTGGCTATGCCAGCACGAACACTATTTTGATTTAATTTTAATGAGGACATGAATACTTATTAAGTTGCGTCCTGATCGAATTTCTTTTGAGTTTGTGGTTTGGTTTCATCTTTGTCTTCAAAAACATTATTAGCTAATTTAGTTGGATCAAGATTAGTTAAATTTTTTAAATCTAAATCTTTTATTCCTGCTGATTCAACAATATCGTCTTTGGCTTTTGTTGCCATATCTCTAACATTTCGAAGAGTTTTAACTCCTTGAGCAATATATTTAGGAAGTTTCTCTGGCCCCACAACTAATAAACCAATGATGCCGATGACAAGTAATTCAAAGAATCCGATGTCTAACAACTTGGGTCTACCTTCTTAATCCAGAGGAGTTCTTGCTTTGCTCTAAAGATACTCTCATGGCGACTCGGCTCAGCCTTGTGTCTTGCTGTTCACTAAAATTGTCAAAGCACCTCACAATCTATCTCCAAGGAGTCGCCAAACCAATGAGTGACAAAATCTCAGTCGCCGTTATTTTAGGTGGTCGAAGTGCTGAAAATTACCGTTCCTGCCAATCTGCCAAAGATGTTATTGATGCCTTGGAAGAAAAAGGTTATGTCGTATCTGCTTATGGAATGACTTTAGAAGCAAATTGGATTTCATTTGGTGATTTAAATTCCTTAAAATCAGCTCTCAAGAAAGAAATGTTTGAACTGACTGATGACTCAGCAAAAGAAATTGCTGGTACAAAAGAATCTTTACTTCCCCCAACATCTTTGTTAGAAACACCAGTAGTTTTCTCAACACTTATGGGTGCTTGGGGATCTGATGGCACTATGCAAGGAATGTTAGAAACAGAGATTATTCGCTACGTTGGATCAGATACCTTGGGATCTGCTATTTCAAGTGATAAATCAACTGCAAAACTTTTAATGGAAGCTGTTGAAGTTCCAACTCCTAAACATATTGTTATCCCAGACAAAGCCTGGAGAAGAGATCCGCTTTCAAATGTTGCTCGCGCCTCATCTTTAAAAGTACCACTAATTTCTAAACCAGCTAGAGGGAGCAATGGTGTAGGTATTACCCATATAAGAGTGCCCAGAGATTTCAAAAAAGGTATTGATATCGCTAGAAATTTTGACGGCCGAGTTATTGTTGAGAAATATCATCAACCAGCACAACTTCTTGAATGTAACATCATTGAAGATGAAAAGAAGAAACCAGTTATAAGTGAAATTATTAAAACAAACTGGAATGAAAAAGATAAGGTATTTAACTTTATTTCAAGATCAAACAAAAATTCTTATTCTTTTGAAAAAGTAAAAGATTTAGATCCCGAAATCGTAAAACTAATTCATGATTACGCAAAAAGAACATTTGAAGTCCTGAAACTATCTGGTTATGCCCAGATTGAATTCATGATTGATAAAGAAGGCGAACTTCTAGTCGTTGAGGTCAACTGCCAACCATATTTCGGTAAAGACGGTTCATTTGCGCTTTCTTGGAAAGAAGCAGGAATTTCTTATCCCGATTTGATTGATCGCATTGTTAAAGAAGCATTAGATAGACCAGCGGGGCTTATTTGAACTTAACCCTGCCGCTGGATCTAGGAGTAGCAGGTTTTCTCATTGCTGCATTTGCAGTATTTGTCATTGGTTTAGCTAAATCATCAGTTCCAGCAGCTGCAACTATGCCAGTTGGTTTATTTGCTTTAGTAATTCCAGCTAAATTATCTGTGGGTGCGATATTGCCGCTTTTAATCTTAGGAGACATTATTGCCCTACTTGCTTTTAGAAAAGCTGGTCGCTGGGACATTGTCATTAAATTACTTCCATCTGTTTTTGTGGGAATGGTTCTTGGTTACTTCTTGCTTTCTTGGTCAACCTCGAGAGAAGTTGCTTATGTAATCGGAGCAATTTTGGTCTTCACAGCCATTTATGAAATTAGAAAAAGATTAAGAAACGAAAAAATGGATATTGACCAAGGTACTAATCAAAAACAAAGATCAAGATTAACTGCCCAACTTATGGGAGTTTTAGTAGGAATCATGACAATGACAGCAAACTCAGCAGGACCAATATTTTCTCTTTACCTTCTCAATTTACAGCTTCCTATGCAAACATTCGTAGGAACAAATAGTTGGCTGTTTTTCATAATCAATGTTTCAAAAATTCCTTTTAATGCAAACCTAGGAATTATTACTTCGCAAACTTTAATGTTGGCTTTGTTGCTGGCACCCTTTGTCGTAATGGGAGGACTGTTTGGTCAAAGAATAATGCGAAGCATTAACCAACGAGCATTTGAATATTCAGCCTTAGTTTCAACACTGATTGCAGGATTACTACTCTTTATTCCCAGGTGAATCTTCAACTTCCTTTACAACGTTTTCAATCACCTGAGAAATTTCTTCTAGTGAAACACTTCCCTCGCGAACTAAAATTGGTAATTCACTTGTTAGATCCAATATTGATGAAGGTGCACTAATTGGTAGCTCACCTTGGTCTAAGTAAACAGAAACATCATTTCCAAATTGGGCTTTAATTTCAGCAATACTTTTACCCGCAAGTTGTCCAACTTTATTTGGACTTGTAGTTGCCAAGATCTCATCTTGGCCCATGATTTCGTAGGCCACCGGATGAAGAGGCATACGAACAGAAACAACATTAGGAATAATTCCTTTATTCCATAAGAGATTATTTAGCCCTTTTAAAATAAGGGTTAAAGATCCAGGCCAAAAATTCAAATATTTGCCCTTCGATTCATCAGTGATACCTGCAGCAAATTTGTGTAGCAAAGCAATATTTCCAATGAATATTGTCAATGGCGTTTTAGGGGTTTGTCCTTTAATTCTCCACAATAAATTAACGGCCTTTTCATCCATTGCTCTAACTGCTAGGGCATAACTTGTGTCAGTAGGAAAAACAATTGCCCGACCTGCTGCTAATGCTTCCTTAGCAGCTTTAATTCCATTTTCTCGAGGAGTTTCATGTGAAAGGCTAAAAACTCTTGCAGCGACAAGCATTAGTGATTTGAATCTTGTTTAGATTTATATCCTGCAAAAGATTTCTCAAAAACATTTCGAAATCCATCTGTTGACCAGGCACTTCGGCCCACGAATATGCCATCACATAAATCTAATGAGGCTATTTCTTTAGCGTTTTCGACATTTACAGAGCCACCGTAACAAAGTGGATAATTTTTGGTCTCTAATCCTAATTCCTTTAAAACTTCATTAATTATTTGAAAAGATTCTTCAATGTAAGAACTACTAGCTGGGGTGCCATTAACTCCTATTGACCAAACTGGTTCATATCCAATTAATGCCCAGGAGACTTGTAGATCTTTAAGAACTTTTAGTTGCTTTAAAAATACTTCTTTTCTGTTCTTTTTGGAAACATCTTTTTCTTTCTCCCCCATGCAATAGATAATTTTTAAATCATTTTCCTGACAATTTTTAATTTGGGTAGCTAATTCTTTTTCATTTTCCCCAAGGGATCTCCTTTCAGCATGTCCTACCATCACAAGATCGGCATCTAATTCTTTTATTAAATTAGCTGAAATTTCACCAGTGATATTTTGGCTACATGCAGATATTTGTTGGGGTCCAATCCAAAGACCAGTCCCAAAGGACATTTTCTTTAAAGGAACTAAAAGTGGCATTGTTGGCAAAACAAATAGTTGAGCTTCTTTATTTGATTTAGCTAAAAGGGAGGCAATCTCCACAACCTCTTCATGAAGTTCTTGATTTAGTTGTTGCTTCGTGTTTGTGCCAAAATAAAACATATTCAATAGCCTATCGGTTTAATTCCCTTGAAATTCGAGCAGAACTAAATTGCTTTTCCTGCTTTGTCAAAGAAAGTTATGTTTTCTGAGGCAATATTTGTCCACACAGAATCCTTGGCATCGCGGCCAATGCTGTGAGAAACACGAGCTTTAATTAGCAGGCTACCTACTGCTAAATCAAGTAGGTATTGACCACCAGCACCAATTGATTTACGGGTAACTCTTGCTTGCACCCCATCTTTTGCTTGAGAGGTGGTAACACTAATTCCTTCAGCTCTTACTCCAAATGTGTCAACACTTGATGCTTTTGATCCCAAATCAATTGTTTGAGTGAAAAGTTGTGAAGTAATTTTTGAACCTGAAACCTTAATAAATTCAGGTGGCACAAAGTTCATACCAGGATTTCCTAGGAACCAACCAGCAAATTGACTGTTTGGTTTCTCATAAATCTCTTTAGGTGAATCAGACTGGGTGATTACACCATCTTGCATCAAAGCAATTTGATCTGCCAAAGTCATTGCTTCGGTTTGATCATGTGTTACATAAACAATTGTTTGTTGTAGGCGACCAAATAGTTCTTTCATGCTTCGCTTCAATTCCAATTTGGAAGTTAAGTCAATGTTGGTAATTGGTTCATCAAACAAGATGATTCTTGGTTGACGTGCGACTTCGCGTCCCACCGCAATTTTTTGACGAGTTCCGTTATCTAATTCTTCAACTTGACGCTTCAAAACACTGGTTAGGTCCAAAATCTCTGCTACTTCATCAATACGTTTATCTAATTCGGCTTTACTTAATTTTTCAGACAACAAAGGCAATTCAAGGTTTTTTCTCACACTGGTACCGCGATAAATTACAGGGTATTGGAAAACCATTCCAATATTTCTTCTTTTAGTTGGAACATTTGTTACTTCGTGTTCTCCAAAGAATATTTTTCCTGAAGTAGGTGTTTCTAAACCAGCAATCATCCTCATCAATGTAGTTTTTCCACAACCTGAAGGACCAAGTAAAACTGTTACTGAAGATTTAGGAATCGTAAAATTAATATTGTCTACAGCTGTAAAGTCACCAAATTTTTTTGTAATATTTTCTAATCTAATGTCATACATGTGAAACTCCCTGACCTACGCGCATACCCGTATTGGCATCAAACAAAACAAGTGCCTCTGGTTTATAGGTAACTGAAACTGTTTTTGTTTTAAGTTTTGCCAAAGATTCGTTATCAGTTCGTGAAACTACTGTGACCAAATTTGTATCTTTTATCTCGAAATAAACCGCAAATTCAGATCCAAGATTTTCCAATAAACCAACCTTGGCACTTGTTGATCCTGAACCAATTACAAAACCCTCGGGTCTAATACCGGCAACTACATTTGAAGACGCTGAATCCATTTTGACTTTGGTGCTTCCCAAAATTGATGTGAAAGTAGTTCCTGATAATTCCCCTGGCAAAATATTTGCTTCTGGAAAACCAAGTGAATTCATGCTTGCTACTGAATTAGGGGTGTCATATACGACATCAAGTGAATCTTGTTGCACAATTTTTCCTTGCGCCAGAATCATGACAGTTCTTGCTAAAGATAAAGCTTCTAATGGATCAGATGTCATATAAACAAATGAAACTTTTAGTTCTTCTTGGGTTTTTCTTAAATCATCAATTAATCTTTCACGAAGTTTAAAGTCCAACCCCACTAATGGATCATCTAAAACATAAACATCTGTTGCTTTTGCTAAACCTCGAGCAATAGCCACACGTTGTTTTTGCCCACCAGATAATTGTTCAGGTTTTTTTCCTAGTAAGTCTTTAATTCTTAATAATTCAGCAACTCTTTCTACTGCTTCTTTCTTGGTTGCATCTGTTGCCTTAGACAAAACTAACGGGTATTCAATATTTTCTTGAACTGAATAATGTGGATAAAGAGCAAAGCTTTGTGGCACATAACCAATATTTCTTTCCCCAGCAGATGCCTTAGCAACATCTTGACCTCGAACAATGATTTGTCCAGCATCAACTGGTTCTAAGCCCATGATGGTTCTAACTAAAACTGATTTACCATTTCCAGGCTTTCCACAAATAACAGAAAAATCATTCATGGCAGCTGTGAAAGAAAGGTTATCTAAAACTACTTTATTGCCATAGGACTTAGACAATCCTGTAACTTTAAGTGCTAAATCAGCCATTTTTAATATTCTCCTGTTTAAAAACTTCTCTTAGGTCTACCGAGCTCAATTAAATACGGTGTAACAAATATTGAGAAAGCAAAAATAACTACAATTACTAAAAGAATCACTAGAGTTTTTCGTAAAGTCTTCTTGCCATCCCAATCAGGATTAATGTTGCCCAGGGCCACTTGCAAGGTAACAACAACAAAAAGCAATCTAAATCCCCACACATAAACGGTGTAGGTAAATTGTTGAGCCAACATCAAAAGCGCAACAATAAGTAGATAAATATTTATTCTTTGCGCACGAGCCGCAAAAGGGCCTTTATTAGCTTTTACAGTTGCAGCCATTTATACCTCACCTCGAACAGTTCCGAAGGTAAGTCCAACTAATAGATATTTCTGGAAAGCGTAAATAACAATTATCAGTGGCAATACATAAAGTGTTCCAATGGAAGCAACATAAGCCCAGTCAATTGCTCCACCCTTGGTTGATCCGGTAAACAAACCAACTGGGATACCAAAAGTTTTTGCTCCACCAAGTTGGAAGTTGAACAAGAATTCATTCCACACAAACAAAATGTTAAACACAAATGATGCCACTAAACCAGGTTTAACTTGAGGCAGAATCACCTTAAACATAATGTGCCAACGAGAAGCTCCATAAACTAAACCTGTTTCATCAAATCTTTGGGAAATTCCATCCAAGAATCCTTTGAGAATCCATACGGAGAATGGAATGGAAAACATTGCGTAAAACGCAATTAAACCAATGTAGGTGTCTTTTAATTTAAGTAAATTAAACAATTGGAAATAAGGAACTACGAAAGCCGCTGCTGGCACAAATCTTGTTGAAAGCAACAAGAACATCAAAAAGTCAGTTCCTGCAGGTTTGTAACGTGAGAATGAATAAGCAGCCAAATAAGACACCAGAATTGCGATGATCACAGCTCCGAATGAATAGACAATGGAGTGTGTGAAGTAATCAAAAGTGTTATCAAAACTTAAGGCTTCGGTGATGTTGTTAAGAGTTGGTTTAAAGATAAATACTGGTGGAGAAACTACGATGCTATCTTTTGGCTTAAATGCTGTGGAGAAAATCCACGCCACCGGAAGAAAAAATAATAGTGCAATTGACCAAGCACCAATGGTGGCAAACTTTATTGGGCCAGCTTTGCGTTTTGGTTTGAAAATTGTTTCAGCCATTTTATTCTTCAGCCTTCTTTCTTGCGTTCAAGATATATAGATAAATCGCAGTCAAAGCAATTGCAATAAACATCAAGAAAACAGAGACGGCGGAAGAATAACCAAGTTTGAATGACTTAAAGGCAAATCGATACAGAGAAACTGCAATTAATTCTGTTCTATCTCCTGGTCCACCACCAGTCATTACATAAGCCAAATCCATTGTCTTGAAGGCATCAATTGTTCTTAACAAAATTCCCAAACCTAAAATGAATTTTGCATGTGGCCAAATAACAGTGGTGATTAAACGAGTTAATGGCAAACGATCAACTTGTGCTGCTTCTAATTCAGCTTTTGGAACAGAACCAAGTGCAGCCAATGTCATCAAAGTCATAAATGGTGTCCACATCCAAGTGTCAACAAAGACAAGTGTTGGGAATGCCAAAGTTTGATCAGTTAAAGTGTCAAATCTTTCAAAACCTAAAACTGAAACCAAATAATTTATAACACCCAAGGTTGGATCAAGAATGAACTTCCAAAAAAGTGAAGTTGCAATAGGTGTTACAACCATAGGAGTAAAGAAAAGAGTTAAAGCAAGACGTCGTCCCGGCATCTTGTCGTTTTTCCAGAACAGAACACCAATTAAAATTCCCAAGAAAGTTTGTATTACAACTGCACATAAAAGAAAAATAAATGTTCTTGAAACAGATCCTGCTAATTGCTGGTTTGCTAGAAAATCAAAGAAATTCCTAAAACCAATTAATTTTGGTTTATTTGCTGAAGTAAGTGTGTAATCATAAAAAGCTAAACCAAACATCCAAATTGTTGGTAAAACGCTCATTAAAATAAAGAAGAATAAAACAGGGGCTAACAATCCCCAAGAAAACCAATTCTTTTTTGACTCTGGCTTTTTAGCCTTTGGAACATCCTTGATGGACTTCTCAAGTGTCTCAACGCTCTTGGCCATTACCATCCCTTGTGACTAAAGGTTACTTGCTAAGAATTTAACTTGACGCCAATCATAAGAGTTGTGTTGGTGCCCTGGCTAACCAGGAC
>Ga0315906_10005398_pt1 | contig 16114 bp, 15 predicted proteins | sample LakEriMetagenome_4_FD_203526 | JGI IMG/M metagenome (GOLD analysis project Ga0315906, IMG submission 203526) | Freshwater fungal communities from buoy surface, Lake Erie, Ohio, United States - Buoy 2 MA122 | ecosystem: Environmental > Aquatic > Freshwater > Lake > Lake biofilm | place: USA...
AAACAGCCAAAGTCATGGAATCAAAGCGTCCCCCGCCACTCTCTGAAGGGTCGCGGTTTTTTCAAAGACTGCAAAGGCGTTATGCAGATGTCTTTGCCAGCTTGCCGCCAGGGGTGCCGCACCGAGAATTGTTGGCCCAAGCCTACCAACAACTGCGCGCTCAAGGCCATGAAGTGGGCCCAGCTTTGCGAATTTTGCGCCAATGGACCATGGCACGCTTGCTGACATTGGACTGTGAGCAAGACGCAGCTTTAGACCTCATCACCACCTCGGTCACGCATTTGGCAGAGTTGGCGCTGGATGAGGCCTGCCAGCAAGCATTTCATGACCTTGATGCGCGGCATGGCCCGCCCATGCTGGCCAACGGCGAGAAAGCCCAGTTTTGGGTGGTGGGCATGGGCAAGCTGGGTGCGCGAGAACTCAATGTCTCTAGCGACATCGATCTTATCTATGTCTATGACGAGGATGGTGAGACGGCTGGTAATGCAGAGGGTTTGGGCAAGGTCACCGTTCAGGAATACTTCAGCCGAGCCGTCAAGGCCATCTTTACTTTGGTGGGCGACACCACCGAGCATGGATTTGTGTTTCGCATGGATTTGGCGCTTCGCCCCAACGGCAACTCTGGCCCCAGCGTGGTCTCATTGGGAGCGCTGGAAGAATATTTGTTGGTTCAGGGCCGCGAGTGGGAGCGTTTTGCCTGGATGAAGAGTCGGGTCATCGCACCTCGAAGCGCTGTTCAAAATGGCTCGGCGGTCAAGCTTCGCAGCGTGGTGCTGCCCTTTGTATTCAGGCGCTACCTAGACTACAACGTCTTTGAGTCTTTGCGAACCCTGCACCAACAAATTCGCGATCACGCCGCCAAAAGAAGCGCTGGCCACCCCGAGCGCGCCAACGATGTCAAACTGTCGCGCGGCGGCATTCGGGAAATTGAATTCACCGTGCAACTTTTGCAAGTGGTTCGCGGCGGGCAGTTTCCGGAGCTTCGCACACGGCCCACCCTCGACGCGCTTCAGCGCATTGCCAAAGCGGGCCTGATGCCCATGGAAACGGCGCAGGCTTTGACGCAGGCCTATGTGTTTCTTCGCAAAGTGGAGCATCGCATACAGTATTTGGATGATCAGCAAACGCATGTTTTGCCAACCCAAGATGCCGACTTGCAATGGATTGCCAACACCATGGGGTATACCGAAGGCTGTGATTTCCTCTCGGATTTGGATGCCCACCGTGAAGTGGTTGCACACGAGTTTGACATCTTGTTGGGCGGCGATCGGGAGTGCAAATCCTGTCACACCCAAGCATCCCGCGAGCGCCCTGAGCTTGAAGCGGTGTTGGATTTGTTTGAAGGCGAGGCGCGAGCGCGTTTGGCGCATTGGCAAGACAGCCCCAAAGTCAAAGGCCTCAGAGACGATGCCAGAGGCCGTTTGATGCGTTTGTTGCAGCGCACGGCCCAGTGGCTTCAAGAGGGCCGTGTGGGTGTCGATGCGGTGGTCCGAATGGCAGACTGGATGGAGCCCTTGATGCGCCGCGAAAGTTATTTGGCCATGATGCTCGAGCGCCCCTCTGTGCATGAACGCTTGTTGCGCCTTTTAGGCGCCGCCAAGTGGCCTGCGCGGTATTTGGTGCAACACCCGGGCGTGATTGATGAGCTGGCCAACGGCGATGTGCTGCAACAAAGGTTTGTGGCCCAAGACTTTGAAGCTGAATTGCAAGCTCGGCGAGCCGCCTTAAAAAGAACCGGCGAGGACGACGAGGAGAACTTGTTGAATTTGCTGCGCCGAGCCCATCACGCAGAGGTTTTTCGAACCTTGGCGCGCGACGTTGAAGGCCGTCTATCGGTAGAGCAAGTGGCTGACGATTTGAGCGCCATGGCCGATGCCGTGTTGCGCGTCACAGCGGAATGGTGCTGGTCATGTCTGAAGAGCAGGCACCGCGAGGTGCCCCAATTTGGCATCATTGCTTACGGCAAATTGGGCGGCAAAGAGCTGGGTTATGGCAGCGATCTGGACATTGTTTTTGTGTATGAAGACGCCGACGAAAGGGCCCAAGAGGTCTATGGCGCCTATGTTCGAAAGCTCATCAATTGGTTCACGGTCAAAACGGCAGAAGGCGATCTGTTTGAAATTGACACCGCCTTGCGTCCCAATGGCAGCTCAGGTTTGTTGGTAACCACTTTCGCGGCATACGCCGACTACCAACAGCAAAGAGGCAGCAACACAGCCTGGACCTGGGAACATCAAGCCATGACACGGGCGCGCTTCGTAATGGGCGATGAGCACATGGCCAAGCTTTTCAACCAAGTTCAACTTGCCGTCATCAGTGCCCCTCGCGACGAGCAGGCCTTGAAATCCGAGATTGTGACCATGCGCAATCGAGTCCGCGCCGCTCACACCATCAAGCCAGCCTTGTTTGATGTGAAACACAGCCAGGGTGGCATGGTCGATGCCGAATTTGCGGTTCAGTGCTTGGTCTTGATGCACAGCTTAGACCATCCCGACATGGCTGAAAACGTGGGCAACATTGCTTTGCTTCAGCGGGCAGAGGCGGCGGGCTTGTTGCTACCAGGCGTGGGCCTGAAGGCGTCATCGGCTTACCGAGAGCTGCGCCGTGTGCAACACAAGGCTCGGCTCAATGAAGAGCCAACCCAAGTTTCCCAGGCGTCCTTGCAGGTCGAAAGAGAGGCCATTTTGGCCTTGTGGGAGGCTGTATTTCCTTATTCAGATAAGCCTTTAATCAGTTCGTGACAAGTTAAAAAAATAAAAGTAAACTGTTCAGTCACAAAACAGAACGGACAGTTTAATGCCTACCCTTAAGCTTTTCAAATCATGCGCCCTGCTGCTCGGTGTGTTGACCCTGTCTTCGGCTTGGGCGCAGACGCCCGCCAGCAATGACAAATCATCTGCGGCTTGCCCGGCTTTGCTGAATCACACCTTTCCAAGATTGCAAGACGAAAAGCCCCAGTCTTTGTGCCAGTACAGTGGCAAGGTGATCTTGGTGGTCAACACGGCCAGTTATTGCGGCTTTACCTCCCAGTACAAAGGTCTGGAGGCCTTGCACAGCAAATACAAAGACAAAGGCCTGGTTGTTTTGGGCTTTCCCTCCAATGATTTCGCCCAAGAAAAAGCCAGCAATCAAGACATTGCTGAGTTTTGTGAAAACACCTTTGGCGTGAAGTTTCCCATGTTCACCAAAACCTCAGTGACTGGCGATTCTGCTGCCCCCTTCTTCAAGCAACTCGCCAAAGACCCAGGCCAAAGACCCAAGTGGAACTTTTACAAATATTTGATCGGCCGGGATGGCCGCTTGATAGACAGCTACAACAGCATGACAAGTCCTGACAGCAAAGGCTTGACACAAGCCATTGAGAAAAGCTTGGGACAAAAAGCCTCTTAACGCTTTGGCAAGAGGACATCGACACGTCTAGTCAGAAAGATTGATACTTTGAAATACAAAAAGATTGCCATTGTGGGTTCCGGCATCTCAGGCTTGGGCGTTGCGCACAGTTTGCAAGGCCAAGCCGAAATCACCTTGTTTGAAGCGGGTGCATATTTTGGCGGGCACGCCAACACCGTTGATGTTCGCTTGCCCACTGAAACGGGCTGGGTCACTCATGGCGTAGACACTGGTTTTTTGGTGTTCAACGAGAGAACCTACCCCAACTTGATCAATTTATTTGAGGAGTTGGGTGTCGAAACGGCGCTGTCTGACATGTCGTTTTCAGTTCAGGCGCCCAATGCTTGGGGCAAGGAAACCCTGGAGTGGAGTGGCAGCAATTTAGACACCGTGTTTGCACAACGGCAAAACTTAGTGCGCCCCAAATTTTTGAAAATGTTGCTCGACGTGATGCGCTTTAACAAGCTGTGCACGCAAATTGCAGAGCAGCAAAAAGAAAGTGAAATGCGCCAACCGCTTTCACAGTTTTTAAAGCAGCATGGATTTAGCGACGCCTTTAAGAACTGGTACTTTTTGCCCATGATGGGCTGTATTTGGAGTTGTCCCACCGATCAAATGCTGGCTTTTCCAGTGGCCACCATGATTCGCTTTTGTCACAACCATGGCCTCATTCAGGTCAGCAATCGCCCGCGCTGGTTCACCGTGAAAGGCGGATCGCGCAACTATGTCGAAAAAATCGTCAGCAAAATTTCAGACAAACGCCTGAACACGCCAGTGCAATTGATTGAGCGAGACGAACAAGGTGTCCGCGTTATCACGCAGGGCCACGCAGAGCGATTTGACGAGGTGGTGATTTGTACGCATTCCGACCAAGCCTTGCGGCTTTTGAGAGAGCCCAGTGCAGCCGAGGTGAACAACTTATCGGCCATTCGATACCAAGACAATGTGGCGGTATTGCATACCGACGACAAAGTTTTGCCAAGCAGGCGAAAAGCATGGGCGGCTTGGAATTACGCACGCGCAGAAAGTGATCAACTTGAAAGCACCCGAGTTTGCTTGCATTACTTATTGAACAAACTGCAACCCTTGCCCTTTTCTCAAGCAGTGGTGGTGTCGCTCAACCCCACCCAAACCATTGACCCCGAAAAAACCATTCAAACCATTGCCTACGCACACCCCGTGTTTGACTTGGCAGCCATTGATGGACAACACAAGATGCATCAGATTCAAGGCCAACAGCACACTTGGTATGCGGGCGCTTGGCTGGGTTATGGCTTTCACGAAGATGGCCTGAAGTCAGGCTTGTCGGCGGCTCGAGAGTTGCTGAAAAAGGTGCATGCATGACCACCGGTGGCGTGCTGATTGGACATGGTCAAGTGCGGCATGTTCGCCTGCGACCTACCCAACACGCGTTTGATTACAGCGCTTACTTTTTGATGTTGCCCATGAGGGCATTGAAAGCCACACATGCGCGGCCATTGAGCGCGGGCAAACGCCAAACCGATTTGGCCATCAATCAATCGGGAATGCTTTCTTTTTATGACGTGGACCATGGTGATGGCCGAACCCCTGAACAGGGCGGGGCACTGGCATGGATTGAAGAGTTGCTTGAAAGCGAAAATATTCAAGACGCGCAAGGCGAAATTTGGCTTCAAACCTTTCCCAGAGTGTTGGGTTACACCTTCAAACCCGTGAGCTTTTGGTATTGCCACCGCACAGACAATTCATTGGCCGCCATCTTGGCCGAAGTTCACAACACCTTCGGAGAGCGGCATTGTTATTTGTTGCCCCAGCCGAAGTTTGGCCAAACTGAGTTTGCTCACAAAATATTTCACGTGTCGCCTTTTTGTGAGGTTGCAGGCCACTATCGCTTTCGCTTTATGCGAACGGCATCGGAGCGCCTTGTGGCCAGAGTTGACCACGATGACGCCAATGGCCCTTTGATCCAAACCAGCATCAGTGGCACTTTGGTGCCGGCCACGCCACAAGAGATTCGCCGCACGCTTTGGCGTTACCCCTTGTTTACTGTGGCCGTGATGTTTCGAATTCATTGGCATGCCTTGCTACTTTGGCTAAAGCGCGTGCCATTTTTTGCCAAGCCAGAACCGCCACTTCAAGACGTTTCTCGCGCGCAAGCCCCTTCAACCGCTATTTCCAAAACCAGCTGAACATGAACACCAGTACCTCCAGCAGCCCTTCTTCTGATATTCAATCTGCGCCGATGGCCGTCCGCCGTGTCTTGCAATTGCTCGAAAAAATGGAGCATGGCACGCTGACGGTTCAGTTTCCAGATCGCAGCACCAAAGTTTTTGGGAAATCCACCACGCTTCATGCAGCCATTAGTTTGCAAAACTGGAATGCGTTCACAGCCAGCATGAAGTCTGGCGACATTGGCTGTGCAGAGTCCTACATTGCAGGCGACTGGAGCACGCCTTCGTTGAGTGATTTGCTGCGTGTCATGATTCAAAACAGACGCGTGGTAGACGATTTGATTTTTGGCACTTGGTGGGGCCGCATGGCCTACCGCATCAAGCACTTGCTGAATCGAAATCACAAAGCCAATAGCCGAAAAAACATTCACGCTCATTACGACTTGGGCAATGCGTTTTATGAGCTCTGGTTGGATGGCACCATGAACTACTCATCTGCGTTGTTCGAAGGCGACTTTGATCAAAGCATGGCCGAAGCACAGCGCGCAAAAGTTCGCCGCGCTTTGCGCATGACCGATGTGGGTGTGGGCTCGCGCGTGTTGGAAATAGGATGTGGCTGGGGTGCCTTGGCCGAAATGGCCACCTCAGACTTTGGCGCGAGTTTGACGGGCGTGACTTTGTCTACGGAGCAACTGGCTTTTGCCAAAGCACGCATGGCCTCGAACGGCAAGCTTGATAAAACAGATTTGCGTTTACAAGATTACCGCGATATTGACGATGGTCCCTACGACGCCGTGTGCTCTATCGAGATGATTGAAGCGGTTGGCAAAGAGTATTGGCCCACCTATTTTCAAACCATTGCCAAAATGCTCAAGACCGGCGGCAAAGCGTGCATCCAAAGCATTGTGATTGAAGACGCGCTGTTTGACCGCTATTTGAAATCGACGGATTTCATTCAGCAGTACATCTTCCCCGGCGGGTGCTTGCCAAGCCCCTCAGAGTTCAAACGACAAGCACGCCTGGCGGGTCTAGAGGTGATTGATGAACTGAGCTTTGGATCCGATTACGCAGAAACCTTAAGGCGTTGGCGGCATGACTTCATGGCCCAGGAGGCGCAAGTTTTAAAGCTTGGTTTTGATGCCAAGTTCTTGCGCTTGTGGGAGTTTTATTTGGCTTACTGTGAAGCTGCATTTGACGAGGCCAACACCGACGTCATGCAGTTCACTTTGCAAAAAAGGGCCTGATATGTTGTCTTGCCTTTTCTTGCGCCGGTTTTCAAGCATGGTCATTGTGTGCGTCAGTCTGTTTGCGGGCATGTCTGTGCAAGCATCGCCTGTCTTGTTGCCTGGCGCCAAACCTTCAAGCCAACAGCGTTTGAGCGTTTGGGGCTTTGACGTCTATGACGCGCGGCTTTGGATTCGGCCAGGCTTTTCAATCCCAAAATATTCTGAGCATTCTTTTGTTTTGGAATTGTCCTACTTGAGAAGCCTAGAAGGTTCGGCCATTGCAAAGCGCTCTGTGGATGAGATGCGAAAAGTCGGTCCATTCACGCGTGAACAAGAAAGCAGTTGGTTGAAAGCCATGCTAGAAATTTTCCCCAATGTTCAAAAGGGTGACCGCCTGCAAGGCCTCTATGTGCCCAATGTGGGCGTAGAATTTTTGTTGAACGACAAACTGATTGGCCGCATTCAAGACCCGATGTTTGCGCAATTGTTTTTTGGAATTTGGATGCACGAGTCAACCGCTGCACCGGCGATTCGTCAAGCTTGGATGAAGGCGCTATGAGCGTGCAGCTCCAAGCCTCGCACAGCCTGAGCTTTCGCGCCGGTTTGCTGGCCTTGCCATTGGCATTTGTGGCGCTGCCCATGTATGTCAATTTGCCGCATTTTTATGCCACGCAGTTTGCTGTACCGCTGGCCAGCTTGGGCGCGGTGTTGTTGTTCAGCCGCTTGGCCGATGCTTTGATTGACCCGCTTTTAGGACGCTTCAGCGATGCGCTGTATGCCAAATCGACAGTGCACGTCGTTGGCGTTGCATTGGCCTATGCCCTTGGCTTGTTGCTTTCGTTCATTGCACTTTTTTTCCCACCCAGCTTCGAAGAACCATTTGCCTATGTGATGTGGGTGGCTGTTTGCGTGACGGTGTGTCATTTGACCTTCAGTGGTTTGAGTATCCTGCACCAGGCTTGGGCGTCGCGCTTGGGCGGCAGTGCGAGTCAACAAAGCCGAGTGCTTGCATGGCGCGAAGGCGCGGGTTTGGTGGGTGTGGTCACGGCCTCTGTGCTTCCGGTCTTGGCGGGTTGGTTGCCAACCACGTTTTTTTTGGGTGTCATGCTTTTTTTCGGTCTCTTCTTGTGGTCCTTGGTGTTGAAACAGGGGCGCACCCTTCCTGACAGCGATGCCGACACGCAGCAAAATGACGGCGCGGCCAAAGACAACTACCTGCCACTGCGACAAATCAGCTTTCGAAAACTCTTGATCGTTTTTTTGCTCAATGGCATCGCCAGCGCAGTGCCCGCAAGTTTGGTGATGTTCTTTGTTGAAGATCAAATACAAGCATCTGCAAACATGTCACCCTTGTTCTTGGGGGCGTATTTTTTAGCAGGCACTTTGTCTCTGCCCTTATGGCTCAAATCAGTGCGCATGTTTGGTTTGCCCAAGACGTGGCTTTACGGCATGGCCTTGGCCATTGTGAGTTTTGTGGGCGTGGGGTTTCTTGGCCCCGGCGATGAGATGGCTTTTTTAGCCGTCTGCATCGCCTCTGGTATGGCTTTGGGCGCCGACTTGGTGGTGCCCACGGCCTTGCTCAATCGGGTGATTGATACCTTGGGCCATCGTGGCCGTGCCGAAGGTCTTTATTTGGGCTGGTGGAATTTGGCCAGTAAATTGAATTTGGCGTTGGCTGCAGGAATTTGCTTGCCGCTCTTGTCTTATTGGGGCTATACACCGGGCACTCAAACACCGGAAGGTTTGAGTGCTTTGTCCTTGGCCTATGGCGTGTTGCCGTGTGTCTTGAAACTTTTGGCACTTGCCACTTTGTATGTTTTTTGGATTCAACAGCCAGCGCTTCAGCCGGCAATTAGGAGTGATTAATGAATCGACGTTTGTGGTTACAAAATTTGTCCCAAGGCTTGACCGCACCATGGCTGGCGCGTGCAGGCACATTGGGTTTGGCAACAGGCAGTGCGCTGGCCTTGTCGGCTTGTGCTGGGCCCCAAATTTCAGACTATGCCGCTGAAACGCCCGCTCTAGATTTGCGCAAGTACTTCACAGGCACCGTAGACGCTTGGGGTATTTTCACGGACCGCAGCGGCCGAGTCGTCAAGCGATTCACAGTCGTCATTGATTGCCAATGGCAAGGCGACGAAGGTGTGTTGGATGAAGCATTCACCTATTCAGACGGCACGCTGCAGCGCAGAGTTTGGCGCTTGAAAGCCTTGCCCAATGGCCGCTATGAGGGCCGTGCAGACGATGTGGTTGGCATGGCTACAGGTCAAACCAAAGGCAATGCCTTTCAATGGCAATACACCTTGGCCTTGCCCGTCGATGGCAAGGTGTGGGAGGTTCAATTTGACGACTGGATGTTTTTGATGAACGACCGTGTCATGTTGAACAAAGCCGTCATGAGCAAATTGGGCGTGACTTTGGGCGAAGTGACTTTGTCGTTCTCACGGCGTGAAACACCGGCAGGAGCCAAGCCGTGAGTCTTCAAGCCGCCAAAATAGAAGTTCCCAAAGCAAGCACGCTTTCACAGCCATCACCTGCTAAACGCAGATGGGGTGCTCCTTTGAATGCGCCCATCCAAGATTGGCGGGGCCGACGAGTTTGGTTGGTCGGCGCTTCCAGTGGTATAGGTTTGGCTTGTGCCAAAGCTTTGCATGCAGCCGGCGCGCATGTGCTGGTCTCGGCTCGAGATTTGGGCACTTTGTCGGAGTGGGCCGCAACGTGCAAAAGCCAAGGCTTGCCCGTAGAGTTGCTCTCCTTGGATGTGACGGATGCGCTGCAAGTTAAATATGTGGCCAGGCAGGTTGCTGCCGGCGGCAAACTCGATTTCGTGCTGTATTGCGCGGGGCATTACCGCGCACAGCGCGCCACCGAGTTCGATTTGAACGACATGCTCCGCCATCAAGATGTCAATTACAACGGCCTGCTTCGCGTTTTGGATGCAGTCTTGCCCATGTTCTTGCAGCAAGGCTCGGGTCACATCAGTGTGGTGAGCAGTGTGGCGGGTTGGCGTGGCCTGCCAAATGGTCTGGCTTATGGCCCAACCAAGGCAGCAGTGACGCACGTGGCAGAAACTTTGTACATGGACTTGCAAGACAAGGGCATTGGTGTGAGCGTGGTCAACCCAGGCTTTGTGGCCACCCCGCTAACAGCCCAAAACAACTTTCAGATGCCCGCGCTCATTACCCCCGAGCAGGCCGCCACCGCCATGTTGGCGGGCTGGGCGGAAGGTTTGTTTGACATTCATTTTCCCAAGCGATTTACCGCTTGGTTAAAGCTGATGCGCTTGTTGCCTTACCGCGCCTATTTTGCGTTGGTGCGTCGATTTACCGGACTTTGACAATGAGCCACCGCCAGAGATTCACAGAAATAGCCCACTATTTTGAAACGCTGCAACCGCAGAGCTTGGCGCAACTGAAGCATTGGTACAGCCCGCAAGCCCGTTTCAAGGACCCCTTCAACGAGGTGCAGGGACTCGATGCCATCCAAGGCGTTTTTCTTCACATGTATGCGTCGCTTGAGAAGCCACACTTTGTGATCACCGAGCAGGTGGTGGACGGCCATCAAGCATTTCTCACTTGGCAATTCAAGTTTAAATTCAAGCGCTTCGACACCAGCACCGAGCAAGTGGTTCTAGGGACGACACACTTGGTCTTAGACGATCAAATGCGCATCACGCTGCACCGAGATTATTGGGATGCAGCCGAAGAGCTTTATGAAAAGCTGCCTTGGGTAGGCGGCCTGATGCGCTGGCTTAAAAAACGCGCCAACTCTTAGCGCAAGCCTCCATGAGCAGGGCCAGCAGGGCCAGCATGGCCCTCCGGTTTACTTAGGCTGGGTGTCGATGAAGCTTTGACGCTGCATGAGCTTTTCGTGCAACTTGTCTAGGTTGGCATGCGCGCTGCGCCACTCGATGCTTGGAAAGCGGAAGTCCAAATAGCCCAATGCGCACCCAACGGCGATGTCGGACAAGCTCAGGGATGAACCTGAGCAATAGGGCTTGTCGCCCAAACCATTTGACATGGCTTTGAGGGCCTCAGAAATTTTGGCCACTTGACGGTCAATCCATGCTTGACAGCGCTGCTCAGGCAGTCGGTGTGCCCAGCCTGCTTCAAGGCGCGCCAAGATGGCCGCGTCCATGAGGCCATCTGCCAAGGCTTCCCATGTTTTCACTTCTGCGCGCTCTCGGCCGTTGCTTGGAATCAACTTGCCAACGGGCGACAAAGTGTCCAAATATTCCACAATAACACGGGAGTCAAAAACGGCTTCGCCCCCTTCAAGCACCAAGCAAGGCACCTTGCCCAGGGGGTTGGAGGCGTTGATGGTGGTGGTGGCTGACCAAACGTCTTCGGCCACCATGCGGTAGTCCAACTTTTTCTCCGCCATCACGATGCAGACTTTGCGGACATAGGGGCTGGTAGGTGAACCGATCAGTTTCATGGTTTTTAAGTGTCTAAAAGAGTCAAAATGCTTCAATAAGAAGTTGCATTCTAGAGGAATCCAAACCTTGTTCTCTTGTAAGGCCTAGAACTTACAATGTGGGCATGACTTCTTCTCCCATCTCAGCTCTGTCTCCGTTGGACGGCCGTTACGCCAACAAACTCAATGCCTTGCGGCCGCTCATGAGCGAGCAAGGTTATATGCACCGCCGGGTTCAAGTGGAGCTGGCTTGGTTCATTGCTTTGTCGGATGCAGGCTTCGAGGAGTTCAAACCATTGTCATTGGGGGCAAGACGTTATTTGACGGGCTTGGTCACGCAGTTCTCAGAGCAAGACGCGCTGGCCATCAAAGACATTGAGAAGGTCACCAACCACGATGTGAAGGCGGTTGAGTATTGGATCAAATCCAAATTCAAAGATCGCCCGGAGTTAGAACAAGCCTCCGAGTTTGTGCATTTCGCTTGCACCAGCGAAGACATCAACAACACCAGCCATGCTTTGCAACTCAAAGGGGCACGGCAGCAAGTGATTTTGCCCGCATTGGATGAAATCATTGCCCAGCTGCGCAGCATGGCCCATGCCTACGCAGCGGTGCCCATGCTAAGCCGCACGCATGGCCAAACAGCCAGCCCCACCACGGTGGGCAAAGAGTTTGCCAATGTGGTGGTTCGATTGATTAGCACGCGTGAAAAAATTGCGGCGGTTCCGCTCAAGGCCAAAATGAATGGTGCGGTGGGAAACTACAACGCGCACTTGTCCGCATGGCCAGACTTTGATTGGGAATCTTTTTCTAAAAAAGTGGTTGAAACACCTGAATCCAATGAGTCGGGTGCCTCGGCAGAACATTGGGGTTTGGGTTTGTCCTTCCAGGCCTACAGCATTCAAATTGAGCCGCACGATTACATGGCCGAGTTGTTTGACGCATTGGCTCGCACCAATACGATCTTGATCGATTTGTCGCGCGATATTTGGGGCTATGTGAGTTTGGGTTATTTCAAGCAGCGTTTAAAAGCCGGCGAAATAGGCTCCTCCACCATGCCGCACAAAGTCAATCCCATTGACTTCGAAAATGCCGAGGGCAACTTGGGTTTGGCCAATGCCGTGCTCAAGCACTTGTCCGAAAAACTTCCCGTCAGCCGTTGGCAACGCGACCTCACAGACTCCACCGTATTGCGCAACATGGGTGTGGCGCTGGGCTACACCGCCTTGGCCTATTCCTCCCTCATGACGGGTTTGAAAAAGCTAGAGTTGAACGAAGAAGCCATTGCGCAAGATCTAGACGCCTCTTGGGAAGTTTTGGCCGAGCCCATTCAAACCGTCATGCGCCGCTATGGCGTGCAGGGTGCCTACGAAAAATTGAAAGAAGTGACGCGCGGTAAAACCGTCACCGCTGCGGCATTGCATGGCCTCATTCGCGAACTTGACATACCGCAGACCGAAAAAGATCGACTCTTGGCCATGACGCCTGCCAGCTACATTGGCAAAGCCACTGAGCTGGCCCGACGCGTTTAAACAGGCCTCATCGAGTTCGACCCCATGGCCCTGAAATCCACCATCTACAAAGTCAACCTTTCCATCGCCGACATTGACAACAGCTACTACGCAGACCATGCGCTCACGCTGGCCAGGCACCCCAGTGAAACCGACGAGCGCATGATGATTCGCTTGCTGGCGCTCGCCCACAATGCTTTCAAACTGCAGGCCGATTTGAACGGCGATGGTGTGCTGGCATTTGGTGCTGGCTTGTCTGACCCCGATGATCCTGATTTGTCACTGCGCGACTTCACAGGACAAACGCGTTTGTGGGTGGAAGTGGGTCAGCCAGAAGACAAGCCCCTAAACAAGGCCTGCCAGAAAGCAGATGCCGTCATGGTTTACTGCTTTAACCATGCCGCTGAAGTTTGGTGGCGCGGCATTGAGAGCAAGCTCAGCCGCATGGACAAACTTCAAGTATGGCGAGTGCCCACAGAGGCCAGTCAGGCCTTGGCCAAGCTGGCCGAGCGAAGCATGCAATTGCAAGCCACCGTGCAAGAGGGTGCACTCACCTTGAGCAACACCAAAGACAGTGTGCACCTAGAAGTGATGCGTTGGAAATAAAACTGCTGGGAACAATTCAGTTGGAAAAAACTAACTGTTGAAACCCAGTGGCACCTGAGCATCCGCTGCGGCTCGCGCCAAGCTGCGATCTTCTGCCGCACGTTCCGCATATCGATTAAATCGCCATGAGGTGCCATCCACGGTGATGCGCCGCCAAACCGAGCGCTTCTCGCCTGGGCTCATTTCAGTCCAAAGCTGCACCTCTTCAAAAGAGCGACCACAGCCCTTGCAAGAGGGATCGCCCTGGAAAGTTGAGCAAATGGCAATGCAAGGCGTATCGGGCGTGCTGGCGTACCAAGCCTGCCACGCCTCGGCAGCCGCCAATGGCAAGCTAAATTCATCGGCCTCGTCTTCTTTGAAGTAAACCATCAGCGCATAAACCTCTGCGAGGGCTCTTAACTCGCGAGGCAAAGCCACGCCATCCGGAGACGGGTTTTTTTCGCGCCAATAGTTGATGGCCGCTTCGATGTCGGTGATGTGGATGCCTGCCATAGGTACTTTGAAGAGGGATCGAGATCATAGCGGTTTGTGAAGGCCCGCGTTTTTGGGCTCCTTTGCTGCAAGCTGTTGCATGCATCAAATGTTCAGCGCAAGCCTAAGATCAGAGCATGAATATTGAATTTGTATTCATAAACCAACTGAATTTACACAAAACAATCTAAAAAAGTACATGAAAACACCATTTGTCTAAATTGACTCACAAAGCAAGGAGAAACATCATGCAAGACTGCACCGTCGAAGCCACCCTACAAGTTCAAGGTGGCGGAGTTTGGGATTTTTTTAAATTTGGTTCAGGCACGGCCAATGGCATCCGAAATGATGGCAATGCATTGGGGGCGGGTTGCGGCACCGTCAAAAGCGATGCGTTTGTGCCAGACATGCTGTTTGGCATCGACGTCTCACAAGCCTGTTTTCAGCACGATCAAAGTTACGCAACGTGTGGTTTCAGCCGCGAAACAGCCGACACCAACTTAAGCAATCACATTTTGAACGACTGCGGCGTACAGGGCGGTAACGCCCTCACGTGCCATCTCATTGCGGGTGCCTATGGAATGAGCGTCAGCTTGTTTGGCGCGCGCGCATTTGCAAAAGCGCAAGAGCAAAGCTGCTATTGATCTTCTGCAGTCAAGGAGAACAACAAGTGAACCATTTTCAAGACGGCTTTAAAACCCTGAGCGCTTTTTTGTCATGGCTTTGCTTGTTGTTCTCTTCTGCTTGCAGCTCAGAATTTTTTGTCGACAAAGGACATCGAGATGTCATCGGTGGTGTTGAGTTTGAAATCACGGCACCTTATCTTTTTGAAAAAAAAGCATTCAAGTTAAGAGGTGAAAACCTCAGCACATGGCAACTGCAACACATTGCAGACGCTATGCCCATGATTGCGGCAATGACAAACTCAGTTCTTGCCAATGACACCCGACCGACCGCAGCGCTTCAAAGAGACCCCAAAGTGAGAAGCATCCGGCAGCTTCAACGCCTAGATCAGGCTACTTTTCTGGCCGTCAAAACACTTCAAAACTGGCAAGTCACCGAAGGACAAATTCAATTCACCACCGATTACTTTTACATGGGCGCAGAAGGTCATTTTGTGTACTTCCGAGACAACTATGTATTTCGAAAACGCCAGCAGCAGTGGGTGTTTGAGCGACACGCTCAAGCACAGCCCGAAGGCTTGTTGCGTTGTGAAAAAAACAATCGAGGTTGGCGCCAATGCGAGCCTGACAAAGACGCCGTGCTCAGCGCGCCTGTCTCTCTATCAGTTGCTCACGCAAAACACCGTGGGCAAACCGCAATCGTGAATCGACAATCGCCGCCTCAATGTGATCGCCCATTTGGGGCGGATTGTTTCTAGAGGCATCTTGCGCGGCCCTGAATCTGTCGACAGCAGCGCCAAAATCCATGCGTGCCAACTGCGCCTCCCCTTCTGCCCGCAAGGAGGCCAAAGTGCGTCCTTGCGCAGCCAGCGCGCTGGCCAAGACTTGCCAGGCTTGGGCATCTTGCGGTGACTGCAACACCCATGCTTGCAATGCCGAAACGCTCTTTGCCAATAGTTGCGAAGTTTCTATGGACGGCGAAGCGGTCTGCAGCCTGGCGCTGGCTTGTGCGACATAAATCAACTCTGGCCGTTGCCACTGACTTGAAGGAAGTTGGGTGATGGTGTTCAATGCGCGCAAAGCGCCGCGCATGTCATTTTCATTGAAGGCCATTTCCATTTCCAACAAATTAACAAAGCGCAGTGCAGCGGCATGATCGCCAAGTGAAAGTCGCAAGCGCGGCAGCAATGCGCGAGCTGCAGAGAAATCCCGCAACTGCATCAAAGAGAAGGCTGCGCCATACAAAATACCGATGCGTTTGTTGAGCGCTTGTGTCTCCATGTTGGTGTCTGTGGCTTCATTGGCCCAAGCCCTGAGTGCGCCAACGCCAGGCTTTGCCAAGACACGTGCCCTGGCAGACATGATGGCCTGCACGAGATCGTTGGCTTGATTGGCGGGTCTAGGCGTTTGGAGTTGTTGCCGTGCTTGCATATCGGCGATGCGCTCGCTGCTTAAAGGGTGACTTCGCAGATAAGGAAAAGCGCCGCTGTCGTTCAAGCCCGCCGCTTGCTGCAATTTGCCAAACATGGTGACAAAACCGTGCGTGTCAAACCCCGCCTCCGACATCACACCGTAACCAATTCGATCTGCCTCACGCTCCATGTCTCTGGAAAAGTTCAGTTGCGATTGCGCCGCCATGGCTTGCCCGCCGACAATCACCGCCTGAGCACCTTGTGCACTTTTGCTGGCCGCCAACATGCCCAAAATCATGGCGCCAATGA
>Ga0315906_10005400_pt1 | contig 16112 bp, 19 predicted proteins | sample LakEriMetagenome_4_FD_203526 | JGI IMG/M metagenome (GOLD analysis project Ga0315906, IMG submission 203526) | Freshwater fungal communities from buoy surface, Lake Erie, Ohio, United States - Buoy 2 MA122 | ecosystem: Environmental > Aquatic > Freshwater > Lake > Lake biofilm | place: USA...
GAGAATCCTTTGGGGTTACTTATCTTATTTAATAATTGCTCCATTTATCATTTCCTCATAAAAACTTAAGGTTATTATTATAATTTTTTCTCAAGTTATCTGTACGGAATTATAGCAGTATTCCATAGAGCAAGCTCAGGTTGATAAAACGCAGGAAGATTTATTTGGTTTATGACTATTCTTTGCGGTAGAAGCAATTATTTTATTGATTACTACGGTTATTAGGGGCTTTGCCCCTCCTCATTCGCTATGCTCATTGCGCAAACCGTTGGTTTGCTGCCCCAAAGCAAGAGCAAGTCTGTAATTACTTGCATTTCTGTAACAATAAAGTATACCCTAATGATCCAAAGAAAATTCCATATAAATATGTAACATCAGAACCGAAAAATAAATAATGTTACTTGTGATAAATAATGATATAATATCTGTTGTTACTTTTTTATACAAAAATACAAATAAAATATTCTACATAAGATATAACTTCGCAAAATTTACCATAAAAATAAGGTTATCAGCCATGGAATTTAAAGACGTTCAAATTTTAATAGCAAACGGTGAATCAAAAACAATTGAAAATAAAAAAACTATTGCAGAACTTGAAAAAATTGGCAAATCTATTAGTGGTATGCTCAATTCCAAAGGTGGTTATTGTTTTATTGGTATAACTGATGATGGTAAAATTATTGGTACAGAAGTTACCGATTCTACTAAAAAAAAGCTAACTGACTTTTATAATCAATTTGACCCAACTCCAGCCCTCGAAATTGAATACATTTCAGTTCCAAACACAGATAAATATGTTATTACATTTATTTGTAAAGCTTCTTTAGTCGAAATTGGTCCAGTTACCTATAAAGGTAAAGCATATTATAAAACAGAATCTGGTATTGAATTAATGCAGTCTGAGAAATACAAACAATTGTTAATGGAACATGCTGGATTATCTAAAGTTTGGGAATCAATTAATATTACTGATTATGGCATTGATGATTTAGATCACGACGAAATAATAAAAACTATTAAACTTGGTTTAAATGGAAACCGCATACCAGATGATGAATATACCGAAAATATAAAAGAAATACTTATAAATTTTGATTTAATACACAATAATAAACTAAATAATGCTGCTATGGTCCTATTTGCAAAAAAAATGCCAGCTGATTATTCGCAATGTTTTATTCGAATGGGGAGATTTGTTGATGAAACAATGGATGATGTAATTGATAGTAAACAAATGAGAGGTAATGCTTTTCAAATACTTAATGAAGCCCAAAATTTTATAAAACGCCATATCCCGATATCTAGCAGTTATGACCCAAATAAATTTGAACGTGTTGAAGTAGCTGCAATCCCATTATTAGCTATACGTGAAGCTCTTATTAATGCAATTTGTCACCGAGATTACTCTAAACATTCAGGGGATATCTCCTTGCTAATTTTTAATAATAAATTAGAAATTCATAATATCGGGCATTTATATGGCGGTCTTTCAATAGAGCAATTAAGTCAAAAACATCCATCTCGGCGTAGAAATGAAAGAATTGCCCAAGTTTTTTTCACACGTAAATTAATTGATCGATGGGGTGGGGGTACAAGTAGAATTCTAAGATTATGTGCTGAGCATGGACTGCCAACACCTATATTTGCAGAAGAAACAGACGGATTTGTAGTACGTTTCTTTTTCAAAGAGCCTATTGGGTCTAATAATCCAGTAAAACATAATTTGCATCTAAAAGAACGTGAAAATGAAGTTTTGCAAATTTTAGCAAAACATAAAGCAATGTCGTTGCGTATGATATTAGAACAATTAGAAAATCCTCCAGCTAGTAGAACACTTGGTGATGATTTAGCAAACCTAAAACACTTAGGCTTAGTTGATTCTAATGGAATTGGAAAGGGTGCTAAATGGTTTTTGATTGATAGTAAAGAACCTAATGGGGCGGTTAATGGGGCGAAAAAATCAGACTAATGGGGCGGTTAATGGGGCGGAATTTAATAACTATTTCTAATGCAATTAAAAAAATGACTAAACCTAAAGGGTAAAAAAATGCAAGGTCATAAAATCGGATATATCCGTGTTAGCACAGTTGAGCAAAATACAATACGTCAATTAGATGGATTACAGCTTTATAAAGTGTTTACTGATAAATGCTCTGGTAAAGACACAAATCGCCCACAATTAGCATTAATGCTTGATTTTATACGCGATGGTGATACTGTATTAGTACATTCAATGGATAGATTAGCTCGTAACTTAGATGATTTACGTAAATTAGTTAACAAAATTACTGACAAAAATATAACCATCCAGTTTATAAAAGAAAATTTAGTATTTTCTAAAGATAATAAAAATCATATGGCAAATTTGATGCTATCAGTTATGGGAGCATTTGCAGAGTTTGAACGTTCTTTGATCAAAGAGAGACAACTAGAGGGTATAGCCATTGCCAAAAAAGCTGGAAAGTATCAGGGTCGTACTAAAACATTAAGTCCTGAAAAAGTGGCAGAAATGAAGCAAATGGCTGCTGATAGATACAAAAAAGTTGATATCGCTAAAAAATTTGGTATAACTCGCATGGCAGTATATCGATATTTGAACAAATATGACGATGAACCACAGTTAGGTACGCTAACATCACAAAAAGTTGTTCCAGGTGCATTAAAAGCCGTTAAAATACTATTAAATGTTTATGTTGAAAATAATAATAAATTTGTACGTGGAAAAAAGAAAAGTTATGAAGATATAGAAAACTATTGCCTTAGTTACTATAAATATGAAAAAACTAATAATGAGTATGAGTATATTATAACAATCGAGTATAATAATGACAAGGAATTAGATGAGATAATAGATGAGCTTTACTCTGAAGTTGCCTCTACAGCTGATGGACACAATTGTTTTATTGATGATACAACTATCTCAACATTAGACAAAACAAAATATTGGTATTAAAGGCAGTATATCGTGATTTATATGCAAAATAAACAAAAACAGCGGTACTACTCTTTAAATGTAGAGCAAGATCTATTTGATACTTGGTGTCTAGTTAAAATATTTGGAAGTTTAAATAGTAGGCGTGGCAGGATTATCAGACAAATTTGTGATAATGAACAAGACGCCTGGGGAAAACTAACCGAGATTGAATATGCTAAAAGACAACGTGGATATAGTTATGCAGACTTAGAAAACAAAAAAGTAGAAAATAATATAACTCCTAAACCAAGTGATACAAGTGCTAAAATCAAACTATCAAAAATGATTTTAAATACAAATCAACTCGAATTGCATTTTTAAAAACAATCATTCAATTACAATTTTTTTTGTAATATATTAACGTGATACGTATTTTTTTGTTATAATTATGACTTAGCTAAATCATTTTTAAGAGCATAAGTATGTCTGATATATTAACACCTAGTTTTATTCGAGAAGAGTTAAACAAAGAAAATGTAATTACCTTGGATTTTGAGTATTTAACAGAAAAAATAGAAAAGTGGTGGTTTTATAGAAATATTACATTCTCAAATCATTTATTGAAATTACAATTAATTTCTTTATTGCTTGATAACTTTAAAAATGAACATATAAAATATTTTGATAAATTAGGAAGAAATTATATATCAGCAATATGTATAACAAATGTTTTTTCTGTAGACAATTATATTTTAGCATTGATTGTGCATGAAGCAATGTGCGAAATATTTCATTTAAATGATATTAAATATAACTATGAGGATCATAAAGCTTTGTTTTTAAAGCCAACTGGAGAAAATTATCGTGATTGGGGTAACGGATATGGTGAAATTACACCACATTCAGATGATTTATATGAAGAGACTCCAACTGATTTTCTTGCATTAACTGTATGTCGAGATATAACTAAAACTCCCACAAGTTGTTACTTACCAAAGGACTTATTAACAAACTTTAATGATGACGAAATTTCTTGTATGTTAGATATGAAAGTTAAGTTTATTTCAGGGAAAAATGTGCAAATTGTAAAGCAGTTAGAGCGCAATATAATTGAATATGATAAGATAAATGGAGTTCGTATGTTTATGGATTTTAGAGTAGATAATCATACGGGAGAAAGAATGATTGCTATGAATCCAAAATATCAAAAAATCATTGATAAAATGAGAGATAAAATACTAGAATGTAAACCAATATATTCAGTTCCAGAAACTGGAACATTTTTAATTATTGCTAATTATAAAGTATTGCATGCGCGTGCGATATTAAATATGAATAAAAGCCTTGCAAGAGAGGTTTCATTAAATCCAAATTTTAATATAACGCCAAGATTATTATATAGAAGTAAAGGGTCTCGTTATGATATTGCTTTATAAAAACCAAAATAAATAAATTTTAAAAGGAGAAATAGATATATGAATAAGAAAAACGCAGTACTAATATTAGGATATAATAATACTAGGGTTAATGATGTAAAAACCATAAAAAATAAATCTGAAGAACTTCTACAGGCAGTAACAATTTTATGTAAACAGAATCCAATTTCAGAAGATTTTCTAGCTGCAGATTATGTAATTGATGTTGGTTTATCTGGAAATAATAATGATGTTGAGATAGTTAAAAGTTTTTTATCAAAAAATAACCTAAATGCAATTGCTTTACTCCCATTTTCTGATCAAGGCACACAATTAGGGGCGGTACTTGCACAAGAGTTTTCATTACCAGGCTCAGATGTTACTTTGATTAAAGGTGCATTAGATAAATATGAGTTTAGGCAATTAGAGCATAATGCAAATAATATGCCAGCTGGATATAAGAAGATTAAATCTGAGAAAATTGAATCATTAGAGCAATTAAAAAAAATATATAATAAATTGCATGGAAATGTTTTTTTGAAACCAGCAAAAGAAGGTAATAGTAGAGGATGTATAAATTTAAGCATAGAAAAGGATTTAATAAAAGCTTGGAAACAAGTTGAGCCATATTTATCTAGTGGTGTAGTTGCCGAAGAATTAATATCAGGTGGGGTTGAATACAGCTGGGATCATGTTGGTGGGTTTTCTTGGATAACAGAAAAGAAAACCACACAAGATGAATATAGAGCAGAATATCAACAAATTGTTCCTGCCCCCATTAATGATAATATAGCTAATACACTTACGACAACTGGACGATTTATGGGGTCTTTAGTTGGTTTTAATAATGGAGCATGTCATAATGAAATGTTTATTTTTAATAATACAGAAGAATCAGTGGCTGTTGAGCCAAATTTAAGACCAGCTGGAAGTAGAGTCTGGGATTTAGCTTCATTTGCATTTGATAAATTTAATGCTTGGGGAGAATGGATATTATGGGCATCAGGAAATAAAAATTATGAGTATAGGAGTCTTAAACGTAATTTTTATGCTGGAGTTAGGTTTCTTAAATCTCCAAAATCTGGGGCGTTAAATACTTTTAGTAACCTAGGGGTAGATAAGTTGTTGGGAAATCATAATATTGAATTACTTGATTTAGTTTGGACAAAAAAAGTTGGTGATCAAGTTTCATGTATTGTGCGTGATAATGCAGATTATATTGGATATATAATTGCTAGATCGAATAAATATGATGACCTTAGCACATCATTAGATGAGATTAGTCAGAAACTAGAATCTAGTATAAGTATTGTTTCTTCAAATTAATTGAAAACAATAATAAATTAAAATAAAAAGGATTAAAATAACCAAACTATGATTTTTCTTATAAGATTTGTAACATCTTTGTGCTTGTATACATTTATTGGTAATGCAAATATTTGGCTTAATCCACTTAATAATATATTGCTAGTTTTTGGTAGTAGATTTTTTCTTGTATTGTCTCCATTATTTTCTAAAATATTTTGTAGGTATGCAATCACGAGTGCATTGTTAATAGCATCTACTGGTGCAGCATTATTATGCTTCAATAAAAATTTGTACACAATACTAGCTATTTTATTTTTAGGAGTAGGAATAAGTGTATCAGGATACTTGATAAGATCTGAAGCTGCTGAAACTATTTCTGGTGCAGCAAATAATAAAATAGCCATTAATGCGGGCTCTTTAATTGCTGGTATTATTTTATTATTTACCTTGAGTCAGGATATATTTTTTATAATTGTAACGGTCATATTACTAATTATAACTTTGTTATCTTGGATTAGAAATAAAAGGGACACAAATATTAAGTTGCCAATAGTACAAAAAGTTAGCAAGCGTAGATGGTTTGGATGGTCATTTCTTGGTATAACTATAGGTATTAAATTATATAGTGTATTTTCTGTGCTGCCACAATATATTATTTTACATTCTGGAAAGTTACCGTCATGGTATGGTATATTAGTGTTTATTAATAGTGGTATTATTATATTATTACAAAAACCTATCATGAATATAGTAAGTAAATTTCAAAAAGATCATAAAGCTTTAAAATTTACATTACTCGTTGTATTTTTGGGGATGTTTTTAATTAGTTTTCCTAATTGTTTTAACGTTACTGCGTTTGGTGGAGCTTTTGCTTGGATACTTATGCTTTCGATTATTGAGTGTATTGTAAGCTATTTAGATGTGCAGGGCGCAAGAGATGGTTGCTTGTTTATTAAAGAGTTATCCATTGGTCTAGGTGGTGGTATATGTGTATTATTTACTCGTTGCTTTCCGCCTGAATTTTCTGGAATATCACTAGGACTTTTTGGTATAATATCCATTATTATCGCTGTAATGTTATTATATGACGATTTTAAAATTTCAACTTAAGGTAAAAAATGCATATAACTGAAATTACAATTGGTAAGGTTAGAATTCCGCTTATAAAGCCGTATTCCTCATCATTAAGAACAGTTGATTCTATTGAAGACATTGTTATTATTATAAAAACAGATAATGGATTACTTGGATACGGATCAGCTACTCCAACACAAGTAATCACAGGAGATAGCCAAGGTTCTATTATTTATGCCCTCTCAAATATAATTTGTCCTAAAATTCTTGGGAAAAACGTATTAAGGTTTAATGAACTATTGTTTTTTATTAATAATTCACTGGAAAGAAATTATTCTGCTAAAGCTGCTGTAGAGATTGCTTTATATGATTTATTAGCCAAAAAATATAATATGCCATTATATCAATTATTGGGTGGTGGAACTCCAGAAATTACAACAGGCATGTCACTTGTACTTAAAGATTTAACAGAATTAATTACCGATACAAAATATTTTATAAAACAAGGGTTCACAAATTTAAAAATTAAATGTGGGGCAGTGGGTGGAATTGATGAAGATTTAGAACGAGTTGTGGCTATCCGTAAAACAGTTGGAAAAAATATTTCGATTTGTATAGATGCTAACCAGAGTTGGAGCATCAAGCAATCTTTGAAAATAATTAAAGAATTTGAAATAAGAGGCTTAAATATAAGTATGGTTGAGCAACCAATTAAATCTTATGATATTGATGGATTAAAGTTTCTGAGGGATCATTTAGAAACAGATATTTATGCAGATGAAAGTTGTTTTATTCCACGTGATGCTGTGAATATGATTAATAAAAATGCAGTAGATGGTATATCTATTAAGTTAATGAAAGCTGGTGGCATTTACAATGTGATTAATATGTTTGATATCGCAACATATTATGGAATTGGTTGTGTAGCTAGTTGTATGCTTGAATCACCAATCAGTCTTACAGCAATGGCTAGTATTATTGTAGGAAGAAGAGTTAAGTACGTAGATCTTGATCCATTAAATATGATTACACATAATCCAATTGTTGGTGGTGCTAGATTGGAGGGAGCTAAAGTGATCTTATCTAATGAACCTGGTTTGGGTATAATATCTTTAGGTGAAATCGAAATAGTATCTGAGTTGAAATAATATACCTAATTATAGTTGTTACTTAAGCAGTACAATATAGTAGTAAATTGATAGTGAGGTTTTGAATGATAAATATTCATAAATTAAAGTGTTTTGGAACTAAAGTAGATACTGGAAGTAAAGTTTTAATTATAGAGAATGATAAATCTACTTTTGAGGATCGTTTATCGTTTACTCAACATAAAAATGAGTCAGCATGTGTATTTATGACCCAAGATAATAATCTAATCACGCTAGATTATTATTATCCGCATGCACGTAGCCCACTATGTTTACATGGTACCTTAGCTGCTGGATATGTATATTTTAATAATAATCCAGATAATTCAAGAGTGGAAATAATTACAAGTATACATAAACAGCCAATTTCTATTGAGAAGAATGGCAGTGGTTTATTTTTGATGATAAATCAGCAAGATATAACTAATTTTAATATTGAAAAGCAAAAAATATCAAGACTATTAAATATTAATTTGTCTAAGATTGCTGGGAATCCGGTTATTGTATCAGTTGGCAGCCCAAAATTATTGATTGAGGTTGATAGTTTAGATACACTTTATGCACTTCAACCAAATTTAGAATTAATTAATGCATGGAGTAAAGAAAATTTAGTTAATGGTTGCTATGTATATTGTAAATTAACAGGTAATAGTTATTCTGGTAGAAATTTTAACCATTTAGATCCACTATTAGAAGATTCTGCTACAGGTGTTGCTGCTGGAGCCATTACAGCATACGTAAAATGTAGTATTAATTTGCATCAAGGTTATGTAACAAATAATCCATGTATAATTCATACAAAATTTATAAATAATAAGATTCTTATTGGTGGTACAGTAACGTCTTATTAGAGACTACTACATTTTTATTTTTATGTTATTAATATTAAATGTAACAACCAGTAGGATAAAAAATAAATCAGTGTTTAAAATTTAGGGATTTAATTTATGTCTTCTATAATAACCTTTGATATACCAACGTTGGATACTAATAAAGAATTATGTGATACAAATACTTTGTCTTATAGATTAAGGTATGCAATGAAATGCTTTTCAATAAGCCAATCTGAGCTAGCACGAAAAATTGGAGTGAAACCGCAGGTAATACAATATTTATGCACAAAAAATATAGCAAGTTCAAGATTTTCATATGAAATAGCAGAAGCGTTAGGAGTTAATTATTCATGGTTGGCAGCAGGTGAGCTACCAATGGTTTCTACAAATAATTTAAAAAATTATAAAATACCACATTTAACTTGGGACAATTTAGAGCGATATGATGAAGATCCGAAAAATTTAAAATTGGTTAGTGATTATGTTTTTGTTAATGTTGATAACTGTGATAGGTGTTTTGCTTTAACATTACATGATAATTCAATGGAGCCAAGAATCAGCAATGAAACAATATTGATTTTTGATAAAAGCATTGTTGCAACTAATAATGACTTTATTTTAGTAAAATTAGAGCCCAAAAAAGTTTTTTTAGTAAGACAGCTTCAAATAGTTAATAATGAGAAATATTTGCTTCCAATAAATCAAGATATTTATAAAGTTATTAAAATGACAGAACTTGATTTAATTGTTGCTGTTATGATTCAAACAATACAAGATTTTAAACAGAGAGAGAAAAATGACAATTTATGATGTATCATCAGAAGCAACAACCCATAATGATATTAAAATTGTTTTTGGTAAATTAAAATCCTTGTGGGACTGTTTTTGCGGTAGTATATTATTTATTTTTGAAAATTCTAGAAAAAGATATCAATATGTACTAATAGGTGAAAAATATTCTAATAAAAGTAATCAAACTATTTTACAATATAGAATTGTAGGGAAACGGCACATACTTGAAATGGCAGCGAGAGATATATGTAATTCAAAAAAAATTATTGGAAAATTTCATCCATTAGATGTTCGGATAATTAGCTTTATCGCAGGTGCAGATCAAATATTAGAAATTGAAGAAAGTAAAAGAAAAGTAACATTTAATAAACTAAAAAAAGATATTTTTAATATATAAATTTCATGATTTACAACCGATTACCTGTACCATTTCTACTCCACTGATGGCTCCCATAGGTGAGTTAGATATGGATTTAAGTTCTTGTATTAATGATTCCAATGACTTTTCTTCTATTAGGTTTTGTTGTAAATAGATATCAGCACATTCTAATGTCCTTAGTAATGCAATACTTTTTGCTTTTTTATTAGTAAATGTATTTTGTACTCTTCTTTGTGTCACAATTGAGAGGTTATTGTTTTGAAATAGGGTTGAAAGTTTGTTTCCTAAATCAAAGTCTAATTTATTTAATCTGCTAATTTTAAGATAAAGATCTAAATGGTTGTCAAAAGCCTTTGATGAAGGGATATAAATACTTGATGATGTAATTGGTTCTTCGCATAAAATTATGCCAGAATGTTTTAAAGAAAGGGTGTAGGTTTTTAATAGTAAATTAGGATCTTTTTGATGTGTGAGAATTAATCTAGAATATATAACGTCTAGCTTTAAATTATATTTTTTCAAATTAAGAATATCATCAACAATGAATTCAACATTTTTAATACCATGCTTCATTATATTTTGTTTTGCAATTCTAATTTGTTCAATACTCTGGTCTATAGCAATTACCCGCCCTCCATTTTTTACCAAATTAGCAAGCTTGATTGTCATTATCCCCGTACCACAACCCGCATCAAGAATAGTGCTACTTCGATCAATGTTGGCTTTTTTTATAAAAATACTGCTCTCTTGATTGTATAAGTAGTTTACTACATCTAATCTACGTTTTCCATCGTTTCCAGTTTTTAAAATATAGCTCATTCTGTTTCCATAATAAGAGGCATAAAATTTGTATTAAGATCAGTTTCCTCTACTTTTTTTAATATTTCAACCAATATATTAGCAGGATAAGCAATAATAATAGCAGTTATAACTTTACAAAACCAAGTTGATATTACAACATGAATAAGTGCAGAACTTGATAAATAATTAGAATACATGAGCGCAGCAGCTATTATACCAAATAGTGATTCCCCTATAATAGATGAAGCAATACTACGAAGCCAAAAATATTTCCCTTGAAATAGTATTTTCCACTTGTTTATTGCAAATGCATTTGCGAAATCACTTATAATGAAAGAAATTGAAAAACCAAAGAGTAAATATAAATTATGACCAAAAACTAAATCATATGCTTTTTTATATTCTAAACTAGTAGCTACAGGTAATTTAATAAGAAAAAAACTGACTAAATTAAAAAATATGATACAGAAAAATGTAGACCAAATTACTTGTTTTACCATTGGTAATCCATATACTTCTGTAATAATATCAGCCATAGTATATGTAATGGCAAAAATGAACACACCACCAGGAGCCATAATCGGCCCAATTTTAATAATTCTATACGCAAATAGCATAGCAATAATCATCATAGTAATAGAAATCATTGAAAGTAAACTAAAATAAGTGTAACATGGTTTTTTAGAATTATTTAATTTCATGTGTATTCTTTTAAATATTGGTTTAATATGTTTTTACGTATTGCTTATAATTTTTATTTACCGCTTCAAGTGCTTCATATGCAATAGTGCATATTCAAGTAAAAGATTATAGCATGATGCAATTATAATAAGCATATTAATTGCTTGAAATTATAAAAATTAAATAAATTTTGATAATTTCAAAATGACAACCCAATAGCGAAATACATCTATAACTATATGATTTTGATGGACAGTTATCACTCGAGGTGTAATTTTGCGCATTACTAATTACAAAATTATTTTATCAATTACAAAAAAAGTTGTATAATGTCGTATTAAAGTTATTTATCCAATAAAGAATAAAATAATGTGCTTATTTGAGTTCCCTCACAAGTAGGCACATTATTTTTTAATTTATTATGTTACAAACTTCAGTATTAAGAGATATAAACATACAAAATATTACAACCAGATTAAGAAAATAAAATTTATGAATAATAGTAAAAAAACAACAGCAATTAGATTAGATATTGATTTGTATAACTATATAAAAAATGTAGGATTATTAAATAATCGCTCAATTAGTGGTCAGGCAAATTGGACTATAAGAGTTACAGCTATTTTACAAGAAAAATATCCAGATCTTTACGCAGAAATTGCTCAAAAATTAAATAAGGCGGAATACTAAATATTGATTTAAGTGGAGGCACAAAATGGATAAAGTTCTTGAATTTAAAAATTTTGAACAAGTTAATGATTTCATAACCGTTGATTTGTATACAAATGCCAGGTTTATTATGAAAATATCTGATACTGAATCTAATATAAGATACTCTGAAGATACTGGCGTTATTCTTTATGAGTATTTCAGGAAAGCAGTTCTGCTATATCTTGGGGATACTCGGTACAATCCAGGCAGTTTTGACATTCATTAATTAGTTATTTTATAGGAGACATTTTTTGAAAAAAGTTTTATGGACATTAAGTTTTATTTTATTTTCAGCAATCTGCTATGCAGCTGATGCAAGTATAGCTGATATACCTCAACTTAATAAAACTCTTAGCACAGGTCAAACACTTCTTAAAGTTGTAGCAAAGGTTGGGGGAATTGCTGTGCTGGTGGTGGCTGGATTTATTTTTGCTACTGGTAAAGCTAAGGGCGAGGCAATTGGTATTATGTTTTATGTATTAATAGGTCTGGGGATTGTTGCATCAGCATTTGGATGGTGGGATACTATATTTACTAGTGGTTTCGCATTTTAGGAATAAACTATGAGTAAAATAGACCATGCTGAATTAAATGCAAGCTATATTAATGCTACCTTTAGCTCAGTAAGACATTTATTAGATGATGCAACAGTATCAGAGTTAGTTCTAAACCCATATTCATTGAATGTTGGTCAGATGTGGGTAATTAGAACTAATGGGGTACATGAAAAAGCAGTCAGTTTAAGTGGCGAGTCAATTTTTTGGGATAACATGAAAACCTCTCAATTATTTCAATTGTTAAGCGGTCAGAATGAAAAAATTACTCACTCTAAACGTCCAATATTAGAGTGTAATATACCAATTCTTAACTATAGATTTACTGGTGTATTACAACCTGCATCTAAAACAAGTCATTTATTTTGTATTCGCAAGTTTACAGTTAGAGAACTGACTTTTAATGATTATGTAATGCAAGGGTTATTATCTGCTGAACATGCGGAGATTTTACGTTTGTGGATTAAACATAATTTTAATGTATTAATTTGCGGTGTAATGTTTTCTGGCAAGACAACTTTCGAAAATACCTATATTGCTGAAATTTTAGCTCAAAATGAAAATGAGCGTATTATTTGCATAGAAGATACCCCTGAGTTAACTTACAGGCAAGGTTCTAATATTGCTCCACTAATTTGCTCTAATGAAGTTGGCACAGATGAGCATATAAAAACCAGCATGAGGCTTACTGGTCAAAGAATTATAGTTGGAGAAATTAGAGATAAAGCTGCTTATTCATTATATAAAGTATGGGGTACTGGGCATCGAGGTGGCATTACTTCACTACATGCAGGTAGCTTTACAGAGGGCATGAGTCGTTTAGAGAAGATGTGCTTGGAGCATCATGAATGTGACAAAATTGACAGGGAAGATTTAGCTAGGGTAATTGATGGAGTAATTGTGATAAATGTTAAACGAATTAAAAAAGTTGATGAAGTTGGCAATATACGTTTTGATTTAAAGCGTGAAATCACTGAAATTGTTGAAGTAACTGGGTATGATAATAAATATAATACTTATACAGTTACACCAATTTTAGGGGATATTCCAAATTGAATAACGACAAGCTTACACCAAAGACTAAGTCTACAGTGACTGGAATGTAACCATTTTTCCGTACAAATGACTTGAGAATTTCTAAACATGTATAGCTACTTTTTTAAAAGTATTGATTTTATTACTTTTAAGCACAAACTTATTTTTATTAATATATTCGAATTCATTTGGAGATAATCCATTTAAAGTAGAATGAATACGCTCCTTATTATACCAAGCCTCAATATAATCAAAAATACCTAGCTGAGCCTCTGTTCTAGTGTTAAATGTAGTTTGGTATACATATTCCTTCTTTAACGTTGCAAAAAAGCTTTCAGCAACAGCATTATCCCAACAGTCACCTTTCCTACTCATGCTGCCAATACAACCCAATTGTTTTAAAATACGTTTATACTCATTAGAAGCATATTGGCTGCCCCTATCGCTGTGAACAACAACACCTTTAGGATAACCACGAGATTTTAGAGCCTTTTGTAAAGCACCAATTACCAAGTCTTTAGTCATCCGATTACTCATGTTATAGCCAATAATTTTACGTGAGAACAAATCAATTACTGTTGCTAAGTAAAGCCAACCTTCATTAGTTCTTATATAAGTAATATCACCCACATATACTTGATTTGGCTTATCTACTATAAAATTGCGCTTTAGTAAATTATCAAATACTTTATATTTATGATTAGAGTTAGTCGTAGTAACCTTATACGTACGGAATTATAGCAGTATTCCAGATAATATTAGTCAAGAAGACTTGGATAGTCTAAAAGAGTTAGCAAATGATTTATTAAGCATACCATCAGATAAACTTAGTAAAGTAGTAGAGGTGATTTATGAAAAACAAAATAAATGAGGCAGTATACGAAACTGCAAAAGACTTACACAAGGCTGGTTTAATTTCTAATGAGCGTATGAAGAAATATGAAAAGCTTAATTTGCCTGAAATACATACATTTCAACCAGCAGACATTAAGCATCTCAGGGAAAAAGAGCATGTAAGCCAATCTTTATTTGCTGCATATTTAAATACTAGCCTTTCAGCAGTTAGGAAGTGGGAATCTGGGGAAAAGAAACCCAGTGGTATGGCGTTAAGGCTCTTAAATTTAATCGAAAAAAAAGGTCTTGAAATCATTATCTAGAAATTTTTATACTAAGCTGCAGATTGTAAACGCAGTATATTGCTTAGGATATTATGTGCTAAAATCGTGACTATTGAGGGTGGTTTTCTTTTAAGAGTGCAATAATATGGGTAATAATTTACAGTTAGTAATGTTTAGCTCAATTGATGGTAATGTAACAGTTGATGTTAAATTAGATCAGGATACAGTTTGGTTAACGCAAAAACAAATATCAGGGTTATTTGATAAGGAGCGTTCTGTTGTAACGAAGCATATAAATAACATTTTTAAAGAGTTAGAGTTGGATGAAGAAAGCAATGTGCAAATTTTGCACATTGCAAATTCAGATAAACCAGTTACTTTTTATAATTTAGATGTGATTATATCTATAGGCTATAGAGTAAAATCTAAACGAGGTGTTGAATTCAGAAAATGGGCTAACTCAGTATTAAAAGATTACTTGCTAAAAGGTTATGCAATCAATCAAAATGTAATTAATACAACTCACAAAGAATACCAAAATTTAGTTGAGTTATTAGGTAAAACATTAGCCAATAATCAATTAGTAAACCAACAGGGGCAGAGTATTGTTGAATTAATCCATAGTTATTCTAATACGTGGACTACTTTATTAAAATATGATGAGGATTGTTTAGTATTACCAAAGAGTATTCATAAAAGTAGCATCCCATTGGAATACGAGCAAGCTACTAATGCTATTGGTGAGTTAAAACAAAATCTTTTATTAATTGGAGAAGCTACAGAATTATTCGCTAATGAGCGTAATGATAATTTACAATCTATTTTAGCTAATTTAGAGCAGACCATGTTTGGTGAAGAGCTTTACAAGAGTATAGAAGAAAAAGCGGCTAACTTACTGTATATGATAATTAAAGACCACCCTTTTAGTGATGGTAATAAACGTATTGGTAGCTTTCTATTTTTGCTATATATCCAAGTAAATAAATTACCATTAAAAATAGATAACGTAGGCTTAATTTCATTGGCATTATTGGTTGCTGAATCAAATCCACAACAAAAGGATTTAATTGTACGCTTAATAGTAAATTTACTGGTAGTTTAATATGACAGAAATTTATGCCCAGTGGTGTCATTACCCAACTTGATTGGGTAATCCATGTACTGTACCATAAACTTTAAGATGGATCCCCGTGTCACACGAAAACGTGATGCAAGAGGATGACAGCGTTGTTAATGCCATTAGGGTGGAATGTAACCATTTTTCCGTACAAATGACTTGAGAATTTCTAAACATGTATAGCTACTTTTTTAAAAGTATTGATTTTATTACTTTTAAGCACAAACTT
>Ga0315906_10005401_pt1 | contig 16111 bp, 16 predicted proteins | sample LakEriMetagenome_4_FD_203526 | JGI IMG/M metagenome (GOLD analysis project Ga0315906, IMG submission 203526) | Freshwater fungal communities from buoy surface, Lake Erie, Ohio, United States - Buoy 2 MA122 | ecosystem: Environmental > Aquatic > Freshwater > Lake > Lake biofilm | place: USA...
GTCAGCGCAGTTCATCGATGCGCAGCCTTCGGCCGTCCTGGGTGACGCGGGCGGGCACCTGGCGGATGCCCAGCCGGGTGGTGAGCAGGCCCTGCTGGTCGTAGTAGACCGTCTGCTTCCAGCGGCGCATCAGGTCCAGGTAGGAGCCGCCGGTGAGGATCAGCTTGACCTGCCCGCGCTGTTCGGCAAGCTCCCGGCGGGCACGCTCGACCTGCTCGGCATCGCGGGCGTCGAAGAAAAAGAGCGGGCGCGACAGCGACACCACATCCAGCGGGTTCACTCGCGTGCCCGGCGCCACGATCAGGCGCCCCTCGGTATCGCTGATCGGGTACGGCACTTCGATGCTCGGGTCGAAGTGAAAGGTCCGAGCGGTCGTCGTGCGAGTGATGCCCGCTACCGGAGCGGGCTCCTCGATCTGGCGGCGGATGCGGGCCTGGCTTTCGCGCTGCAGGCGCTCCAGGCCACCGTTGGCGGCGAGCTCGCGCAGCTTGGACTGGATGAGGGCGAGCAGGCTGGGCTCGGCGATTGGGTAGACGGGACCGATCACGCCCAGGTGCTGGGCGTGGGCCGAATGGTTCAGGGCTATGCCTGCGACGGCGAGCAGGAGCGCCGCGATGCGGGCCCGGTCAGAAGATCGCACGGGCCCGTCCGATGAACTGCTCGCGTGCAATCCAGCCGGTGAGCGCGTAGCGCGAGTCCAGGCTGTCGGGGTGCGGCGCGAAGACGAAGTAGCGACCCTCGGGCAGGGTGCCGGTGGGGCCGGGTTCGAGCGGGTCGCCGCGACGGCTGGTCGGCTTGGCCTGGCCGAGCGCGGTACCGGCCACGATGAAGGTGGCGCCGTTGCGAGTCACCGTGTCGCCGGGTTGTCCGGCCAGCACCTTGATGAAGGTGACGCCGGCCGGGTAGGGCCCACCCCCCGCCCAGCGGAAGGCGACATGCTCACCGCGCTGCGGCAGCGCTCCGCGCTCTATCAGGTAGAGCGTTCCGGGCAGGCTATGGGTGGCGTTCAGGCCGAGCGCGTAGTGGTTGTGGAACCAGAGCGCGCCTGCCAGAGTGGCGGCGTAGGCAAGGCCCCAGCGGCGCAGGTGCGCTGTGGCTCGGATGCGGAACTGAGCGGCGTCGAAGCGCGTCCATGTCGCTGCCAGGCGGGTGCGCGGCGCCAGCCCGAGGCGCAGCGCTCGCGTGGGTGGGATCGGGCTCATCGCGCCTCCTCCAGTCCGAGCTGCCGGCGAAGTTGTGGTGTGAGGTCGGCGATGCGGTTGCCGGTACCAGACCCGATCAGCGCGCCCTGGGTGAAGACGAGGCACCGACAGTCGGCCGGCAGTCTCGCCACCAGGCGGTCGAGCTGTTCGCCGAAGGCAGCGGCATCGCGCAGGGCGGCGGCGCGGTCGGTGTCGCTGGCGTCACGGCGCAGCAGTTGCACGGTCACCTGGCCTTCCTTGGCGCGGTAGAGCGAGGCGATGTCCACGGTGGCGATGGCGCTCGTTCCGGCCGGCAACATCCAGGCAACACAGGCAGAGACAAGCAGGCTCACGGCGGCGCTTGCCGCGAGCACTGCGGCGATCGCTGCCCGGCTCACACCTGCCCCCGTTCCCGCAGCACGGCGTCGATCGCCTCGGACACAGACAGCCCCTTGGCGCGCTGGGCGTTGATGGCGTTGAAGTCCTCCGCTCGGCTGGAAAACAGCAGCAGGCTGTAGGGGTCGACGATGAGCCGCCCCACCCCTGTGCCTGCGGGCGAGTGGACGAAGACTTCCGAGTACGCGCCGTGTTCGGTACGCAGCGACTGCAGCAACCGCTTCATGGCGTCGTCCATGGTCAGTTGCCCGAGCTTGTCCATGGATTCGATGGACTCGGGCTTCTGGCGCAGCAGGAACATCCAGTCGGAGTTGTCCAGTGCCGCCTTGGCTGCGGGGTTTCGGTAGTAGTCGTCGATGCCCTGGGTGGCGGACATGAACGAGCCCTTGTACTTGCGGGCCCGCCGGTAGCCGGCTTCGATGAACTCGGCGGTGGCACCGCCGGAGAGCAGGTCCCAGGCTTCGTCAATGATCACGATCTTCTTGCGGTCGCGTGAGAAGTACATCTCCCGGGTGATGCGGTACATCACGATCAGCAGCACGACGGTCTGCAAGTCCTTCTTGGCCTTGAGTTCCTCCAGTTCCAGCACGATGAAGGCGCTTGAGAAATCGATGTTGGCCGGGCCGTCGAAGTAGCGGCCGTAGGTGCCGTCGCGCGTGAAGGGCTGCAGCATGGCGGCCAGGTCCTTCAGTCGCCGGTCGCCTTCGGCCGGGCTGGATTCACGGGAGGTGCTTTCCTCATCGTCCAGGAGGCCCGTTGCCAGTACCGCGTGGATGTCGGTGAGGGTCATCTCCCGGCCCTTGAGCTTCCAGACTTTCTTGATGACGGCACCCAGGGTCGAGTAGCGGAAGCCGTCGAGCGGTTCCCGGGGCGAGACCATCTGGGCCAGCAGCGGCTGCAGCAACTCCATGTCCTCGTCGATGTCCTCGACGAAGCTGAAGGGGTTCAGCGACAGGGCGGCGCTTTCCGTGAACTCGATGAAGCTGCCGCCGAAGTTGCGGCAGGCCTTTTCGTAGGAGCGGCCCACGTCGATGATCCACACCCGGGCTCCGCAGCCCAGGTAGGAGGCGGCGATCTCGTTGAGCAGCAGCGACTTGCCCGAACCCGAAGTGCCGGCAATGACCACGTTGTAGTTGCCTGCCGGGTTGTCGTACACGTCCAGCGGCATCAATTGGCCGCGCCGGCCGGCCAGCATCAGCACCGGAGTGCCGGTGCCCGGCCATTCGGCAATCAGCGGCGCCAGGTGCACGGCATTGGCCGAGGTCTTGGTGCTGACCCGCTTCATGCGGGCCAGATCCCCGTGGAAGGGCCCCGACATCGTCATGGGCAGCGAGCCCATCAGGGCCTGACCCATCATCAGGGTGTCGCGGGACAGCTCAAAGCCGCGCGAGCGAAAGATCGACTTGGCTGCCTGCTCCGCCCGGGCCATCTGGGCGGGTGGCGCGAACAGCGCCACCTGGTGGTGCAGATCCACCAGTTGCTGGCCGTCGTCCAGCGCTTTGAGGACGATGTCCCAGTCGGCCTTGCGCTCCTGCATGTCCGGCAGGAAGCGGGCCATGTAGCTGCCGGCGTTGGTCGTCGCCCGGGCGGACTTCATGTAGGCCCAGTTGCGCGAGGCCTGGGCGTCGGGCATGTGCACCCCCAAGGTCAGCAGGAAGGGGCAGGGGTACTGCAAGGTGCCCTGGTAGAGGTCACCGATCAGGCTGCCCATGTTCCACAGTGCGTAGCGCGCCGGGTAGGAGCGCACCGACATCAGGCGAAGCTCCTGGGGATGGTCCTGGAAGGGGTTGGCCACTTCGATTCCGCCAGCCCGGATGGACAGCCGGGTGGCGGGGTCGAGCATCTGGTGGCGCAACTCGCGCCCGGGGTCGTAGGTCAGGGGCAGGATGTCGCCACCCTGACGGTGGGGGTCCAGGAGGGTGGACACCCAATTGATCAGGTCTTCCGCGGCCCAGGACCTGGAAGGGAACCCGGCTGCGTGCAAGGTGGCCCGGGTGCCTTCGCGCAGCAACACCAGCTCATCGACGCGGGCCAGGTTCTCGGGCGAACCCGGCAGGCTGACGCTGAGCACCAGGCGGAAGCGCCGCAGCAGGTAGCTCTGGTAGGGCAGCAGCGACTGCCGGGCACCCTTCAGGTAATGCCCTACCCGTCGGCGCACGAGAGTGCGGTGGATGTTGCGGTGGCGACCATGCCGACCGAAGGTCTCGAACTCCGGCGCCTCGTCATCGGGAATTCGTTGGTCGGCGTAGTGGCCCAGCGTGCCCCGGATGTCAGCGCTGGCCAGCAGGTGAAACTGAAATCCCGCCCCGGCCGGCGCAGACTCGAACAGGGTGCCGAGCACCCGGGACATGTCCTCGTCAGCTCCCGACTGCGGACGCAATTCCAGGCAGAAGCCCACAGCGTCGCGGTTGACGAACATCTGCTGGTCCTCCAGCCAGGCGCGGTACGGCAGCCAGTGCGAGAAGGTCTGTTCGGGGTCGTGCGCATCGGTCTGAAAGACCTGGGCTTGCGCGGACCCCCGGGGGCGCAGCCAGTCCCTGAACTTTTGAGACTGGAGCACCTCGTCCAGGTCGTCGATCAAGGTGCGCGGAGCGGGTTGGGGCTCGGACATCAGGGCTCCCCGGGCGAGAGTGGATCTGGTGCGTCTGGTGAACGCGGACCGGGTGATGCCGGAGCAACTGGCACTGTCACGACTGGCTTGCCCGGTGGAGCCACCAAGACCGGTCTTCGTGGGGCTGGCCGCACGCGCTCGATCTGCCAGCGGCCGATGTCGGCGACCATGTGAACGATGGAGGCTTCGTGCAGGTCACCGTCGCTGTCTTCCCAGGGGGCGATCCAAAGGCGCAACAGGCGAGGCGGGCTCCGCAGGGCGGTGCTGGCTGAATGGACGATGGCTGAGGACGTGCCTGCGAGGTGAGGGGCGGCAGCAGACCTCAGCTGCTGGGTTGGCATGGCGGTCTGATCAGTGACGGCGCTTCCGCCAGCGATGAGATCAGGGGCCCTGTGCGGCAGTGCGGAGTGGCGTCCCGTGTTGGCATAGATCCCGGATACGGAGGTGCACTGCGCGCCTGCCGGGGCCTGACAGGCATAGCGGGGCTCACCACCCACACCCGACAAGCTGGAACATCCCCCCAGAAGCATCGATCCCGAGCCCATCGCCGCGACCAGAAGGCGTGCCCGGGTCGGAATCCGGCTCACGGCCGAGCCCCTGCGGTCTGGGGCGAGGCCGAAGCCCGTGACAGCCAGGCATCGATTTGCTGGCGGCTGGCAGCTCCGGACATCATCCTGCCGTCGCCGGCGATCAGGGTTGGCGTCCCATTGATGCCCAGTTGCTCGGCCAGCGCCACGTTGCGGTCCACAGGGTGGTGGCATTCGGAGGCTTGGGGAGTCTGCCCCTGCAGCATCAGGTCTCGCCAAGCCTGGAGCGGCTCGGGTGCGCACCACACCCCCACGGCCTTGGACCGCGCCTCGGGGTGCAGGCTGTCCAGCGGAAGGAGGAAGGTGTAAACCGTCACGTCACCCAAGTCCTTCAGCTCGGCCTCCAGGCGGCGGCAGTAGGGGCAGTCCGGGTCGCTGAAGATCGCCAGCACCCGGCTGCCCTGGCCGCGGACTTCCTTCAGGGCATCAGCCAGGGGCAGGGTCTGGAAGTCCACCCGGGTGAGCGTGTCCTTGCGCTCGGCCGTCAGGTCCCGCTGGGTCTTCATGTCGTACAGGTGGCCGAACAGGAAGTACTGGCCGCTTGCGTCCACGTAGGCCAGGTTGGCGCCCATGGCCACCTCGTACACACCCGCCCAGGCGGTGGCGTGGACGGGACCGAAGCGGGTGGAGGGGTACAGGGCCTGCAGGCGCTGGGCCAGGCCCATCAAGTTGGCGGTGGGTGCAGAGGGAACGGGCCCGGAGGCGGCGAGCGCAGGAGCCGGACCGGTGGGCTGCGCCCAGGTTGACGCGGTGCCCGCTGCCAGCAGGCAGGCCCAGGCCAGTGCCGAAGCGGTCCATCGGGTCACGTGGCGCTGGGCGGGGGCTTCAGTCTTCATCTTCATCGTCGGAACTCCGGTTGAGTTGGACGCGGCGACGCTCCAATGCGTCAGCGCCATCCTGCGTGGGGGTGTCCAAGGCGGCGTCCAGGGTGATGCCCTGGGTCAACACGACGTCGACCGTGCGCCCGGCGTCGATCTCGATCACGGGGAACACCTTCTCGGCCAGGGTGATGTAGTACTGGGCCAGGCGGTCCAGCGCCTTGCCCACGCCAGTGCCCAGGCCGGCCTGCAACTGCTTGCCTGGATCCACCGTGCCGGTGGTGCCCAGAGGCGAGACAGACACCGTCGTGGCACTTTGCTGAAAAGCGGTGCCGATGCCGCTGGCCACACCCGCCAGCAGCGCATTGGCCAGGATTTGCCCCTGCTTGGAGACCAGGCGCCCGCGCATGCCGGCCTTGCCGTCTTCACCCGCCACGTAGCCCTTGACGGGCACATCGATGGCGGCGCCGCTGCGGGTGACGCAGGACAGGGATTCGGTGCGGATGTAGGCGCGCTCGGCGCTCACATCGCCATAGCCTGCGCCGACGACGAAACACTCCTTGACCTGGCCCCTGAAAGCGTTGGGCAGCACCGCGTGGTCCACCAGACGCAGCAGCACGGGTTGCGGGTTGCGCTGGGATTGGCCGCCGGTGGGGGCGTCCAGGCCACCGAGCAGCACGGCGCGGGTGAAGCTCCCGCTGGGCAGGTAGCGCCGGGTGTCGCGAACGGGAGCTGGTCTGTCGGTGGCCGGGGCGCTGGTCTCTGTGCCCGCGTTGGCTTTGTGAGTGGATCCGGAGTTGCCGCTGCGGTTGGATGGGGTTTCACCCAAGGTGATGGAGAAGATGCCGCTGGGTGGGGTGGCCGTCGTGCCCCGGGATCCTGGGCCGGCGGCTGGGTTGACGCTCGGGTGCCCACTGCTGCTGCCCGGCGGGACGTACGGCGCCCCGGGCGGTGGCGGCAGCCGCTGGAGGCTGTTCTGGGCTCCTTGAGCCGTGGGAATGGCTTGCTGGGGAACCACGGGATCCGGGCCGAAGTTCGGTCTCAGCGCCGGGGCCGGCACGGGGGGAGGCGGCAGTGGGGTCAGGCCGCTCAATCCACTGGGTTCGCCTCGGTTCGCTCTGCCCTTGGCTTCTCCAGACTCAAGCTTCTCCAGCCGTTCCAACATCTCGCGCGCCTGGCCCTGCATCTCGGTTTCGCGCTGCTTGAGTTCGCGTGATCGTTGCTCAATCGCCTTGAGCTGCGCGTCGGCCTGGCCGCGCCAGGCGTCTTTAGGGTCCACCTGCGCCCCAGGGGCCAGGATGCTGGAGGACTTCGGCTTGGTCGCCGGCTCCTGGCTGGTCTTGGGCGAGGTGAGCGTGACCAGCACGACGGTGCCGATACCAATGAGGCTTGCGATGCCCGCGAGCAGCAGCATCTGGCGGCGCTTGACCCGCCGGGTGGCAGACGAGGGCGGTTCCGTGCCTTCATGAACCCGGCCCGGTATGGTCCCCAGGACGGGCTCGCTCGGCCGTTCGCCTGGACGGTCAGTCATCGCTGCGACGCTCCCGTATGACGAAGACGGGTGTTGACTCGCCGCTGGCCAGCGTGGGCCGCTCGATGCTCACGCCCATGACGCCGCGTTTGAAGAGGTCGGACTCCGCCAGTTCCAGCCGGGTGCTGGCCAGGTTGGTCAGCTCGAACTTCTCGGCCACCACGGCTGCCCCCACAAGGCTTCGCCGCAGCACGATGCGCGTGTCGGGCCAGAGCATGAGTTCCCGGGCGACTTCGCGAACTTCCATGTCCTCGGGCAGCGCGTTCTGCGCCAGGGCCAGCAGCAGGTTCTTCACCATGCGGACGTGGCGGCTGGCCGATTCCAGGCGGGGTGGGGCGTCTGAAGCTGCCCGGGCTTGCCGGATGACGATGGAGTCGCTCGGCATGTCCACGGGCTGCAGCAGCAGGGCGACGGTGGACTTGTCGGTGCTGAGGAACAGGTTGATGGGCTTGGTGCTGGCCGGGTCAATCGGACGCACGAAGAGTTGGCCCTGTTCGTCGTCCTTTTCCAACACGAACTCGCCCGTGTTGCCGGTGATGCGCCGGATGCGTCCTCGCTCGAAGGCGATGCGGGTGACCTCCTGCCGGGACACCTTTGCCAGCGCCGTGTCCCCGTCGCGGGCATCCACGATCTGCAAGGCGGCGGCCGGCTCAGCGAGCAGCAGCATCGCCAGCGTGGGCAGCAGCGCCGCCCGAGGCACCCTTGGCATCGACGGGGCGCGTCTGAAGTTCCAGCGGATCATTGGGGGAGGTCTCCCGGAAGGTCTTGAGGACGATGCGGCCGGCCGCGAACTGCAGTTCGATGACGTAGCCCTTGGCGACCTCGGACACGCGGCGGTCGCTGATGAAGGTGGTGAGCAGGCCGCGCAGGCCCACGCGCTGGCGGGCCTCATCGACGATGAGGTCCTGGGGCGAGAAGACGGTGGAGGAGCCGTCGCGCTTGACCCGCTCCGCGTTGGCCGCCATGGCGGTGCGCAGCTCGCCGTAGGCGCTGGGGGCAGCGTAGTTCAGCAGGATGCGGGACTGCGCTTCGGCGCTCTGCGGCGTGACGTTGAGCACCAGCTGAGCCAGAAAGTACGCCATCTGCTCCAGGTACTCGGGGCTTGCGCGCTCGGCCTCCACCCAGAAGGTCTTCTGGACGGTGGGCGGCACCACGACCACCCTCTCCCGTCCGGCCAGGCTTGCCAGCAGCAGGGCCAGCACCAGGGTGGACAGCATGGAGGACACCAGCAAGCCGGCCAGCAGCAGGCTGGCCCGGCGCGTGCGGGCCAGGTCGCCGCGCAGCCACTCCAGCTTCATCCCACCAACTCCCGCAGGTGCGAGGGGGGTGTGCGCTGGAGCGCGGTGACGGCAGACGGCAGGTGCCAGTACAGCAGGTGCAGGGCGAAGGCCGGGTGTTCACCCGACTTGGTCTTGCCGTAGGCCCAGGCCAGTAGGACGCCTGCGGCGCAGCCGGTGACGAAGTAGCCCGCGAGCATGCCGGCCAGCACCGCGCCCAGGAAGAGCAGCGACACATCGATCTCCCACCAGAACATCCGGGGGGGATCGTTCAGGCGGCGGGGGATCTCCAGCGCGGTGGAGGACATGGCGACGCCTTACACCGTGGCCGTCATGATCGAGTCGATGATGGTCGGCACGTAGACCATGAAGAGCGCGAACACCACCCCGGCCAGCGCCGGGATGGGCGAAGACCGCGCCACGCCAATGCCCGCGCCCAGGATGAAAGCAGCCACCGCGATGGCCTTGCCCAGGTAGCCCGTGGCCCAGTTCAGCATGGTCGTGTACATGGTCTGGAACTCGGTGCCCGTGGTACCGGCCAGCGCAGAGCCTGCGCACAGGGCCAGGGGGAGGGCGAGCAGCAGCGCACGGTTCAGGGTCTGGCGGGTGGGTGTGCAGCGGACGTGCGTTGCGGGCTGGTCGAGGTTCATCAAGGCGGTCTCCTGGTGAGGAACGGGGTGGGTGGCGGAGTGAATAGGGGTTGAGGGCCCGCGCGCCCTCAGTGCGCGTGATCGCCCCGCGGCCCGCCGGGAGGGAAAGCGGCCGCTGGGCGTGGGGGGATGAACGGGGTGCGGCGCGGGGTCTGCTGTGAGGCAGCCTCGGCGACCTGAGCAGAGATCGCCGTCACCTGCCTGTGCACCTTGACGGCGTAGGCAGCGCGCTTGGCCGGGCTGCGGGCGTTGTAGGCACCCACCGCGTCCCAGGTGTAGCCCAGGCGCGCGACGTTGCCGGCCAGGATCCAGGCGCCGACGTGGATGCTGGTGCAGGGGTCCCAGAGGTGGTGTTCTTGGATGCCGTGCGCAGCCAGTCGCGGCAGCCACGAGGAGTTGATCTGCATGAGGCCGATGTCGCGGCTGCCGTCCGCATTGCGCCCGACGGCCAGCGGGTTCAGGCTGGACTCGGTGCGCGCGATCGCGTAAAGCAGGTGGCTGCTCAGCCCATACCGGGCCGCGGCCTCATCCCAGCAGGCCTGCACCGAACCGGCAGCCAGTGACGTTGACAGCAGCAACATCGCGCTCAGTTCGCTCCTGTGCAAGGTGGTGCCGGTGTTGATGGGGCCTCCCGTGGGGTTGACCGCTGGCGCGGCCTCGCGTCAACGGTGAAGGCCATCGTAGGAACCCGATGTGGGGTTGCGACGGGTCATCAGTCCCGGGTTTCGGTGCTGATGACGGGGTTTGAATTCAGAGCGCTGTGGTGAACGCGCACAACGCGATACCGGCCGGTCGACAGGCAGCGAAAGGAGGGAGCTACCTCGTAGCCAGGGCAACAGATGCCAGGGGTGTCGGGTTTGCCCTCGCAACCGACACCAAGTGATGGGTCTCTTTTCCTGAGGGCGGCATCAGTACCCATACGCGGTACTGATGAAGTCGGTGGCGGGTCAACCACCAACCCAAACTGGCCGGATGAACACTACCGCCCCACTGATGCCCGTGGCCTCGGGCGATCAGGTCGTCATCAGCCGACCCTTCCCCTTACCGCTGGCGACCTTGATGACGCTCTTGCGTATCCGGATGGGGTTCCCGGCCGAGACCTTCACCATGGCGGTGCAACCCCTGTTGAAGGGTCATCAAGCTGCACTGGGCGACCAGCCCACTGCCCACAGTGTCGTGTTGGCCATTCGGGCTCTCGACATCCGGCGCGAGCGCATCCTGCCCCCGCACGCCCCACCCGAGGTCGTGGGCGCTTTGGCCCCGAGGTGGACCTATGCCGTGGTGGTGGCCAGCCTGCTGCGCGGTCTTCGCGATGATGGGCAGGAGGACGCATGGGGCCTGTTCGAGACCACGGTGCCACCAGAGGTGCTGAACTGGCTGGAGCAGGACAGGCAGGTCTGGGACGCTTTACGCCGCAGCCTCGTGGGCTCCGCTGGGGATGCCAATCCCATCAGCCAGATCGTGGAGACGGCAGCGGGCTCCGCCCCCCTTTCCGAACGAGAAGTTCGGCCAGAGCCTGCTGATCTGATGCCTCAGGGACTCGGGGGCGACTTCATGCGCTGGGTGCGTTCGGGGCTGAAGGATCGATCGCTGGTCATCAACACCCCAGAGGCCCTGGTGCACCGGGTGCCGGAAGGGTTGCTGCTGTTGTCACCAGGCATCTTTCGGGTGTTTCTCCTGAGCAATGCTGAGCAGTCCGGCGGTCCTCGGGAGGGTCTGGGGATGGTGGCTGACCCTCTGCGGCACCTGCAGCGCGAAGTCTTCAAGCTGGGTTGGCATCTCACGGGCGAGGGCGGCGTGACCCTGCACGCCTACGTGTGGTGTCATGGTCCGAAGCTCGGCGTCAAGGTGCACGGTGTGCTGATTTCGCCAGCTCAGCGCCTCGCCGAGGTCCTGCCAGCCGTCAATGCGGCCCTAGAGAGGCAGGCGCCCGCGTGAGCAGCGGGCTCGAAGCTCGCCTGCGGCCTGCCCACGAGACGGCGGCGGCTCTGACCTCGACCGCCGCTGCGGCCCTGGCCGTGGGCGTGCCGGATGTGCTGCTGGTCTCTCCCCCCTGGCATCTGGTGCTCGCTGCTGGGCTGCTCGCTCACGCGGGCTGGCGCGGTGCTGGTGCCTGGAGGGTTTTGCGCTACCGACGCAACCTGCGCCGCCTGCAACGCTTCGAGATGTCCTCGCTGCAGATCCCCTGGTCCATGGACCGGCTTTACCTGGGCAAGGGCTTCCGGTGGGACCAGCGGCACACGCAGCGCCTGTCCGAGGCTCGCCTTCCATCGAAACAGGGCCTGCTGACGCCGAGCCTGCTTCGGCGGACTGCTGAACGGCTCGGCATCGCGGGACCTGCACCCGCTGGCCTGGGCGGCGACCCGGCGCTGCACGGGGTGGAGCCCGCCGAATCCGACATCTGGATGGATCTGTCCGAGCGTGTGGGCCACACCCTGGTGCTAGGCACCACCCGCGTGGGCAAGACTCGCCTGGCCGAACTGCTGATCACCCAGGACATCCGCCGTGGCGAAGTGGTGATCGTGTTTGACCCCAAGGGTGACGCCGACCTGCTGCGCCGCATCTACGCCGAGGCCCAGAGGGCAGGGCGGGGCGACGCCTTCTTCATGTTCCACCTCGGGCACCCGGAGATCTCGGCCCGCTACAACCCGGTGGGGAGCTTCTCTCGCATCACCGAGGTGGCTACGCGCATCGCCGGACAGTTGCCTTCCGAAGGTCAATCCGCCGCCTTCAAGGAGTTCGTCTGGCGCTTCGTCAACGTGATGGCCCGGGCGCTGGTGGCACTCGGCCGCTCGCCCAACTACGAGGAGATCAACCGCCACGCCTCCGACATCGAGCCGCTGCTGGTGGACTATTTCGAGCAATGGCTGGACCGTGAGCCTGCGGCGGCCGGTTGGCGTGAGGAACTGCAGCGCCAGCCCATCGACAAGAAAAGCCTGGACAAGGGCCTTCAGTCCCGTGGGGCACGAGCCGTGGGCTTGGTGGAGTACGCCCGGCGGCGGCGCCTGTACGACCCTATCGCCCACGCGTTGGCCTCCACTCTGAACTACGAGAAGAGCCACTTCGACAAGCTGGTGGCCTCTCTCCTGCCGTTGATGGAAAAGCTCACCACCGGCCGCACGGCCGCGCTGCTGTCACCCGCCCGGAGTCAGCCGGGCGACTGGCGTCCCGTCTTCGACTGGAACACGGTGATCAACGTGGGCGGCATCGTCTACGTGGGGCTGGACGCCCTGTCTGACTACGAGGTGGCGGCTGCGGTGGGCAACTCGATGTTTGCCGACCTCACCAGCGTGGCCGGCAGTCTCTACAAGTTCGGGCCGGGGAGGGGGCTGCCAGGCCAGGTCACACCCCGTCGCATCGCCATCCACGCCGACGAGTTCAACGAGCTGATCGGTGACGAGTTCATCCCGCTCTTGAACAAGGCCGGTGGAGCGGGCTTCCAGGTGACGGCCTACACCCAGACCTGGTCGGATGTGGAGGCGCGGATCGGCTCGCGCCCCAAGGCGGGGCAGATCGCCGGCAACTTCAACACGCTGGTGATGCTGCGGGTCAAGGAGATGGCCACGGCCGAGTTGCTGACCGATCAGTTGCCGACGGTTCAGGTCATGTCCACCGTGGCGTCATCGTCCGTGTCCGACACCAACGACCCGGGGGAGTTCACCGACTTCGCCAGCCGTAACGAGGACCGCATCGCCGCCCAGACGGTTCGGATGCTGGAGCCGACCGACCTGGTGCAACTGCCCAAGGGTCAGGCCTTTGCCCTGCTGCACGGCGGACAACTTCACAAGATCCGCATGCCTTTGCCCAGCGCGGCGCACGATCCGATGATGCCGGCTGGGCTGGCCCAGATCGGCGCGGCGCTCGCGGCCAGGCTCGACGGGCCCTGGTTGTGGCCGGCAGGGGCACCGCAGATCCTTTCGGATTCAGACGGGTTAATGGACGCTGGGGACCTTGCTGGTGAGGAGGGCGATCGTGCCGAGCAACGCCAGCTTTGAGGACAGCGTCGTTGTCCGGGTACTGGTCAAGCCGTTCAAGCTGGCCTTCACGGCGACTCTTGGGGTGGCGGGCTTGCTCCTGGTGGCCTGGACGGTGCACTGGCTGCACGTGGAGCACGTATGGCCGGGGCGAGTCGAGGGACTGCGTGCCTTGCTGACTGAAGAACTGGCAGCGGGCGCAGAACTCGCCGCCCGGCAAGGTACTGCGGCTTGGCCCGTCTCGTACTCGGCAAACGCCCTCTACGCCTTGGTCTTCGAAGCCACCGGTCTGCACAACATGGGCCAGCGCTTTGCCGACGGTTCGTCGCTGTCCATCCCGGACACGGTCTTGCGGCGTACCTGGATCGCCCGCCAAGACGAAATCGAAGTCGCGATGCTGGCCACGCAGCTCGTAGGTTTGCGAGCAGGAATCTTGATCCGGTTCCTGCCGCTGTTGATCCTGATGTACGCCGTGGGTGTGACCGACGGGATGAGCCAGCGGGCTATCCGCCAAGCGCGGGCTGGCCGGGAGTCAGCGAGTCTTTACCATCGGGCCAAGTACGCGCAGGTAGTCGTCTTGGCCACAGGTGTTGTCGGTGTGCTGATGTGGCCGGCGCCAGTTTCCTGGGGGTTGTACTTCCTTTCAACAGCGGTCGCCGTCGGTGTCTTGGCGGCAGGGCAGTGGGCCTCTTACAAGAAGCATGTGTGAAATGTCTCCACGACGCCGTTGTGCTCTTCCTGTAGCCGCTTGAGCGTCTTCAGGGCGGCCGTGAGGGTCGGGCTAGCGCTCGTTTGGCGTTTTGAGGGCAGCATGGATCTACTTTGTCTTCTTCGCGAAGATTACTCTTCCATCGGTACGAAATTTACTTTCTCATGTGTCTGAAATCTACTTTGCTATCGGGTTTAACCGGAAGGCGGAAGGCGGACGTCTCAGCGCGTACTGCGCGCTATTTCGATGCCAGCCGCTCAGAAACGATACTTGCGGGCGTCGATTGCGCAAAAACGTTCGCTACGGCACCGGTTTTCGCGTTGCTTCGTACCTCTCGGCCGCATCACTCTTTGGACCGACCTCGAAGGACAGATGAACCGCCTCGACGACGGCAGCCCAGAGCGCGGAATCCTCAAAGATAGGCAGTTCCCTGCGCAGCACCCCGCTGAGGTCGCCCCGGTTGCTCTGGACCGAACGGATAACTCGATCGATCTGTGCGTCCGGCATTTCCACGATCTCCTTGATCGCTGCGCGGGCCCGCCCATGGCTGCGAAGGTAGCGGGACTCTTCGAGCATGTCCTCCCGCACGGTACGTTGAATGACCTCAGCCATGTAGGCAACGTGCTGCGTGAGATCGAGGTATCGCCACGCATGTCGCGCAGACTCGGCGCCATCGAAAACGAAATTCGATGCAATACCGTCAGGGTAGACCGTCGCCGTCTGCGCAAAGCGGTAGGTCTGGCTGAGCGTTCGAATCAGCGGCCGAGAGACGACGTCGAGCATTCGGTCATACGCTCGGCGCTCGGACGCGTCGCTGGCAATGAGTGAAGACACAGGCAGGATCATCGGGTCCTGGACCGCTCCGTCCCTGCGCAGGACATCGTTGACCAGGAAGCGATGGACGCGACCATTACCGTCAGCCAGCGGATGGATGTAGACAAAGCCGAAGGCCGCCACAGTACTTCGCATCACGGGTGACTGGCCGCGAGTCCTGTCGAGGAACGTCTGTAGACCGGCCAGCATGTCGGCGAGGTCTTCGGGCGGCGGTGCAACGTAGTGGACGATGTCCTGGTAACGGACCACCTCGCCGACGAACACGGGCGATTGCCGCAGGCCGAAGCTTTGGACTGTCGTACGTACGCCAAGAATCTCACGCTGAAGGTCAGCCAGGGAGACGTCGTCCAGCGGCGCTTGATCGCCCTGACCGGTTCGACGAGCCAGAACGTCCGCAAACCGCTGGATCCGGTCGGTCTTGTCCGCCTCGCCTTCGATCTCGAAGCTGGCGCGGCTTTCGCGTAGGGTCATCCAGACAGCCGAACGCAGAAGAAGCTCTTCCCCAAACTCAACCTCCAGATCGTGGATGAGGGCTCGCACATCGAGCCCCAGCGCAGCCGTAACCGCCTTCGACCTGACGATCATCGGGCAGAAGGCCCGGGTACCCGGCATGTTGTCTCGGATCCGCCAACGTTTGTTCAGTTCGACCCGATCGGGGTTCGCTGCCACGAGATCCTGTGCGTCTATTGCATCGCAGTAGCTGCCACCAATGCCGGATGGAAGAGGCAACTGACGCCCAGTGAAGAACTCGAAGAGGAACGCTGCTCGCCTTGCGTATTGCCCCGTCGGCTCGTCTGTCACCCAAGCCGCGACCTCACCGGCGTCACAGGCTGCGAACAGCCTGGACAGCAGCTCGAAGTGGGGGACCTCGTGCTTCAAATGGAACGTCAGGTGACCCCGCAGAGTCGAGGCCGGACGCATGGACTCGACGTAGGTCTCGATGGTCGTCGGTTGGCCTGCATGCGTCGATCTTCGTCCACCGATCCGACTTGCTGTGGCCAGTGGCATGACCAGTTGGAGTGCGTAGTTCTGAACGAGCCAGGCCGCACCAATGGGATTGACCAGCTTTTCAGGAGCATCCATCGCTCAATTATGAGGTCGATTAGTGTTCACTGCGCAAAAACGATGTTCTATAGAGGTCATGTGCTCGGGATCGTGTTCGACTACCGTGCCCGTGCAGAACCTAACCTGGCTGCGTTCATGACCAAGCTCGGCGCTGAAGATCAGGTGCGCGGCTTGGTCAAGGGATCTCTCTTCAACGTTCAGCTCCTTGGATCATGGGCCCCCGGCCACTGGAGCAGCCCGGCCCGTGAGCTCGCGGTATCGAGCTTGGGCGTACTGATGGTGGTTGGAACGTGGGTCAATCGTGGTTCTGAGTGCTAAGCATGCATGCTAGTCTCTGACAACTTGCTACCATGTTGGCGGTTGTGAGCCAGCGCACAAATCTGGCTGCGAGGCCGCGTTTTGATTGGTGGGCCGGATGAGGCTTGACCGGCGCCGTTGGCGCAATGACCGGCTGCAGTGGCGGTGCAATGCCATCGAT
>Ga0315906_10005405_pt1 | contig 16102 bp, 28 predicted proteins | sample LakEriMetagenome_4_FD_203526 | JGI IMG/M metagenome (GOLD analysis project Ga0315906, IMG submission 203526) | Freshwater fungal communities from buoy surface, Lake Erie, Ohio, United States - Buoy 2 MA122 | ecosystem: Environmental > Aquatic > Freshwater > Lake > Lake biofilm | place: USA...
CATCGTTATCTGATGAAAGAACAAGATTCTTGATATTCAAAACAATATCTGTGAGATCTTCTTTTATACCTTCAAGAGTTGTGAACTCGTGGAGTGCTCCAGCAACACGGATGCTTGTCACTGCTGCACCTGGAATAGATGAAAGCAATGTACGACGCATGCTGTTGCCAAGGGTGTAACCAAAACCTGGTTCTAGCGGTTCAATAATGAATCGTGAACGGTTTTCGGATACTACTTCTTCACTGAGGGTGGGACGTTGTGCAATTAGCACTGTTGCTCCTCTTTCTTCTCTCGGAGAACCTCTATTTGATCTCCTGTTTGGTACTGCTGTCGTGCGGATGTTTAACGACCAGGGGGGTCATTAAACTTTTAAAAATTACTTGGAATAAAGTTCAACAATCAACTGCTCTTGAATTTGAGTGTCGATAACTGCGCGTGCAGGAACTGAGTGAATGATGATGCGCATTTGCGAACCAACAACCTCCATCCATGCTGGAACAGCTTTCTCACCAAGTTCAGCACTTGCCACGATAAATGGTGTGAGATCGAGTGACTTAGGAAGAACATCAATGATGTCCATCGCTGAGACGCGATATGAAGGAATGTTTACCTTCTTGCCATTAACAATGAAGTGTCCGTGACGAACTAGTTGACGTGCCATGTCGCGGCTCTTTGCAAAGCCTGCGCGGAAGACAACGTTATCTAGACGTGTTTCAAGAAGTACAAGAAGGTTTTCACCAGTCTTGCCTTGCTTGCGGTTTGCTTCTTCGTAATATCCACGGAATTGCTTTTCAAGAACACCGTAAATACGTGCGCACTTTTGCTTTTCGCGCATCTGTAATAGGTACTCAGATTCCTTGGCACGGCCACGACCATGTTGTCCTGGTGGATATGGGCGTGATTCGATCGGACACTTTGGTCCATCGCACTTAGATCCCTTAAGGAATAGTTTTACTTTTTCGCGACGGCAACGCTTGCAGTCTGCTCCGGTATAACGAGCCATTTTCTATTCCTCCTTAAACTCGACGTGGTTTGGTTGGGCGGCAGCCATTGTGTGGAGCAGGTGTTACATCAGAGATGGCACCAACTTCCAAACCAGCTGCTTGCAATGAACGGATAGCTGTTTCGCGTCCTGAACCAGGACCCTTAACAAAAACATCAACTTTCTTTAGTCCGTGCTCTTGCGCGCGACGAGCTGCTGCTTCTGCTGCAAGCTGCGCGGCGAATGGAGTGGACTTACGGGAACCTTTGAAACCAACTTGGCCAGATGAAGCCCAAGAGATAACAGCACCTGTTGTGTCAGTAATAGAGATGATCGTGTTATTGAAAGTGCTCTTAATGTAAGCATTTCCAACAGCAACATTCTTCTTTTCTTTCTTACGCATTTTGACTTTGCCCTTTACTGGAGCAGCAGTCTTTGCTTTAGGAGCGGCCATTACTTAGTCACCTTCTTCTTACCTGCAATTGCTTTACGTGGACCCTTACGAGTACGTGCATTTGTATGTGTGCGCTGACCACGAACAGGAAGTCCCTTGCGGTGACGAATGCCTTGGTAGCTTTGAATTTCAACTTTGCGACGGATGTCACCGGAGATTTCACGGCGAAGATCGCCTTCAATCTTGAAGTTTGCCTCAATGTATTCGCGAAGCTTTGCAAGCTCAGGCTCTTGAAGATCCTTAACGCGAGTATCAGGACTGATACCAGTTGCGGCTAATGTTTTTTGAGAACGGGTTAAACCCATTCCGAAGATATAGGTAAGTGCAACCTCTACGCGCTTTTCACGCGGAAGATCGACACCAACAAGACGTGCCATGTGTTTGCCATTTCTTTAATCCGGAAGGTCCTCCGCCATGCTGTTCTCTGGCCTACCGGTCCAGAGGTCTTTAGTTAATTAATTTTTACTCAATTAACTAAAGTCGCATAGCGCGTTTGTTCGCTTGAGGGATTTATCCCTGACGTTGTTTGTGTCGCAAGTTTTCGCAGATAACCATGACACGACCTTTGCGTCGAATGACTTTGCACTTATCGCAAATCTTCTTAACGCTTGGTTGTACCTTCATTATTACTGCTCCTAATTACTTGTGACGGAAAACAATGCGACCTCGGGTGAGGTCATATGGACTTAATTCAACGATGACACGATCACCAGGCAAAATACGAATGTAGTTCTTTCGCATTTTTCCGCTGATGTGCCCAAGAATTTTGTGCCCATTCGTTAGCTCCACGCGAAACATCGCGTTAGGTAGCGCTTCAGCAACAGTGCCTTCGATTTCGATTGCACCATCTTTACTAGCCAAGCGCGTACCTACTTCTCTATTTGTGCATGGAGTGCGAAGGTGCAGTCTAAAGGCAGTCCCCCTACAAAAGGAAATCCAGTGGGAAATGGGGGTTATACCCCTACTTTGGCCAGATTTCTCGCTATCCACACGTAGATTTTTCGAGATTTTCGGGGCAAATCAGCCTTAGCTCCGCTTAGGAGAGAAGGTCAGTGACTTCGACACCAAGGCTGGCCAGCTTGGCTCGGCCGCCATCGATGGCGGTTAGAACAAAGGGTTTTCCATCGGGTGCGATCGCATATGAGTTTTCAAAGTGTGCACCGCGAGAGTTATCTTGAGAAACAACAGTCCACTCATCTGCAAGTACACGAGTCTTTGCAGTGCCGCGAGTAATCATTGGTTCGATTGCAAGTGCAAATCCTGGAACGATCTCTGGACCATTTCCTGCCTTACCAAAGTTAAGCACGTGTGGTTCTTGGTGCATTTCTGTACCAATTCCATGTCCACCGTACTCCTGCAAAATTCCATAACGTCCCTGTGAATTAATGTATTGCTCTATTGCATACCCAATGTCGCTCAGGCGTGCACCGGATTTTCCAGCAGCGATTCCGCGCCACATAGATTCTTCGCACACATCTAGCATTTTTTGATCTTCAGGGTCTGCTTGACCAACAATTACAGAAAATGCTGCGTCTCCATGCCATCCATCAATAATTGCTCCGCAATCTATTGAGACAACATCTCCATCTTCAATTATGCGATCTCCAGGAATTCCGTGAACAATCTCATCATTAAGTGAAATACAGATAGTTGCTGGAAAACCGTGATAACCCTTGAAGTTAGATGTTGCGCCACCGCGCTTTATGTTGGCCGCAGCTATGGCATCTAGTGCGTCAGTGCGCATTCCTACTTTGATGGATTCGCGCATTAAATCTAGCGTTTGTCCGACTAGCAATCCGGCACGTCGCATGGTTTTTAACTCATCTAGAGTTTTAATTTGAATTGCCATGTGCGTGCTACTTATTTGTTGCCAAGAGCTGCAATTGCACGCTTTGTGATTTCATCGACTGCGCCAGTTGCGCTAATTGTGATGAGTGATCCTTCGGTGCGGTAATAATCAACAATCGGTGCAGTCTGTTCGTGATAAACCTTGAGGCGATGAACAATTACTTCTTCAGCATCATCTGCGCGTGATTCAACGCTTCTGCGATTATTTAAACGAGAGATGATTTCTGAATCATCAATTTGAAGTTCGAGTACAGCATCAAGTGGCGTCTTCTTCTCTGCTAAAACAGATGAAAGAACTTGTGCCTGGGCAACATTTCGTGGAAATCCATCTAGTAAAAAGCCATTGGCTGTATCTGAATGTGTGAGGCGATCTTTAACCATTTCATTTGTAACTGAGTCTGGAACTAATTCACCAGCATCCATAAATTTTTGAGCCTCAACACCAAGGGGTGTTCCAGCTTTTAAATTTGTGCGAAAAATATCACCAGTTGAAATATGTGGAATTGAGTAGTGCTCGGAGAGGAATTGTGCCTGCGTACCTTTGCCCGCACCTGGTGGTCCAACCAGGACTAAACGCATTAGCGCAAGAACCCCTCGTACGAACGTTGTTGCAATTGGCTTTCAATCTGCTTGGCAGTATCAAGACCAACACCGACAACGATCAAGATCGCTGTTCCACCAAATGGGAAGTTTTGTGTAGCACCGAAGAGAATCAGTGCGCCGATTGGAATGATTGCAACCAAAGAGAGATAGATAGAACCTGGCGCCGTAATACGTGAGAGAACATACTGAAGATATTCAGATGTTGGACGTCCCGCGCGAATACCAGGAACGAAACCACCGTACTTCTTCATGTTATCTGCAACCTCATCTGGATTAAATGTGATTGCTACATAGAAGTAAGTGAAGAAAATAATCAGTGCTGCATAAGTTGCAACATAAATTGGGTGATCGCCAGTAACGAAGTTACGGCTAATCCATACAGCCCAGCCAGCTTGGCTATTTGTGAAGTTAACAATCAAAGATGGAATGTATAGAAGTGATGAAGCGAAGATCACTGGAATAACGCCAGCTTGGTTTACCTTGATTGGAATATATGTACTTGTTCCACCGTAGCTCTGACGTCCAACCATTCGCTTTGCATATTGCACAGGAATACGACGTTGTGCTTGCTCAACGAATACAACTGCAGCAACGACCAAGATTCCAACTGCGATTACGAAGATGAATGCAAAGAGACCCTTTTGCAATCTGATGCTCCACAAGTTACTTGGGAATCCAGCTGCAATAGATGTAAAGATAAGGATGGACATACCGTTACCGACGCCACGGTCAGTAATTAGCTCGCCGAGCCACATGATTACAGATGTTCCAGCAGTCATTACGAAGATCATTGTGATGATGCGTTGCCATGATGTGTCAGGGATGATTGCTAAGTCGCAACCAGAAATCAGACGACCAGGTGTACGAGCAACTGCAATCAAACCTGTTGATTGCAGAACTGCTAAACCAATTGTTAAATAACGTGTGTATTGAGTCAGTTTTGCTGTTCCTGATTGTCCTTCAGCCTTAAGAGCTTCGAAGCGAGGAATAACAACTGTTAAGAGTTGAACAATAATTGAGCTGGTGATGTAAGGCATGATGCCAAGTGCAAATACAGAGAGCTGCAAAAGCGCTCCACCGCTAAATAAGTTAATGAGACCGAAGAGTCCACCGGATTCAACCTGTGTTAAACACTGTTGAACGTTTGTGTATGAAACACCAGGTGTTGGGACTACTGATCCAAAACGAAATAAAGCCATGATTGAAAGAGTGAAGAAAATCTTCTTTCGTAGTTCAGGGGTCTTAAAGGCCATACCGAATGCTGAAAGCATCAGATTTTCTCCCTCTTCCTAATCAATCTTTATTTGAGTTGTGAATTAAAGAGTCTTAGTAGATCCACCAGCTGCAGCGATTTTTTCAATTGCTGAACCAGAGAATCCATGTGCGGTCACATTTACCTTGACTGAAATTTCGCCATTGCCTAGAACCTTTACAGGAAGGCTGTCGCGAACTGCACCCTTTGCAATGAGATCAGCAACTGTTACATCTCCACCCTTTGGATAGAGAGCATTAATTGTTGAAACATTCACTGCTTGGTATTCAACGCGTGCTGGATTCTTAAATCCGCGCAACTTAGGTAAGCGCATTACCAAAGGTAGTTGTCCACCTTCGAAACCTGCACGAACCTGGTTACGGGCGCGAGTTCCCTTGCCACCACGACCAGCAGTCTTACCCTTTGATGCTTCACCGCGACCCTTACGAGTCTTAGCTTTCTTAGCACCAGGGGCTGGACGGAGATGATGAAGTTTTAGCGTCATCTTTATTCAACCTCCTCAACCTTGATCATGTGGCGAACGGCGTTAACCATGCCACGAATTTCTGGACGATCTTCTTTTACAACAACATCGTTAATTCTCTTGAGACCAAGAGAGCGAAGTGTTTCGCGTAGTTCTGGCTTATTGCCAACCTTTGAGCGAATTTGAGTAACTTTTAAACGTCCCATTACGCACCTACTGTCATCTGTGAAGCACGAATGATTGCAGCTGGTGCAACATCTTCTAGTGGACGACCGCGACGTGCCGCGATTGCTGCTGGTGACTCAAGCATCTTTAACGCTGCAACGGTTGCGTGAACCATGTTGATTGCGTTATTTGATCCGAGTGACTTTGTTAGAACATCAGTAATTCCTGCGCACTCAAGTACTGCACGCACTGGGCCGCCGGCAATAACTCCGGTACCTGGGCTAGCTGGGCGAAGTAGTACAACGCCTGCTGCAGTTTCACCTTGAACTGGGTGAGGAACTGTTCCTTGAACACGTGGGACTACGAAGAAGGATTTCTTTGCTTCTTCTACAGCCTTTGCAATCGCTTGTGGAACTTCCTTAGATTTTCCATAACCGATTCCAACTGTTCCGTTCTGATCTCCTACAACAACGAGTGCTGTGAATGAGAAGCGACGACCACCCTTTACAACTTTAGATACGCGGTTGATGAATACAACGCGCTCTGTGTATGGGCTCTTCTCTTGCTGACGATCATCACGACGTTCGCGACGTTCGCGACCGCCTTTACCTGATGTGTTACCACCAGTTGATGGTGCTGCTGAGGTTGGATCAATAGCCATTAGAACTCCAATCCATTCTCTCGTGCACTATCTGCAAGAGCTGCGATACGGCCGTGATATTTATTGCCACCGCGGTCAAAGACAACGGTAGAAATTCCTGCTTCTTTTCCACGCTTAGCAATTAACGCACCAACTTGGCGAGACTTAGCTGTCTTATCGCCTTTGTCATTACGTAGATCTGCTTCCATGGTTGATGCATAAGCAAGAGTCTTTGATGTTGAATCATCAACAATCTGCACGAACAAGTGACGAGCAGAGCGAGATACAACTAGACGTGGGCGAGCAGAAGTTCCGGAGACCTTCTTACGCACGCGGAAGTGACGACGGGCGCGAGCATTTGTTGCCGAACCTTTACGGACCTTTACACCGATAGCCATTACTTCTTACCTGTCTTTCCTTGCTTACGGCGAACAACTTCGCCTGTGAGTCGCAAGCCCTTGCCCTTGTAAGGATCAGCCTTGCGAAGCTTCTTAATCTTTGCGGCGGTTTCGCCAACGAGCTGCTTATCGATTCCTGAGATGTGCAACTTTGTTGGTGATTCAACCTTGTAAGTAATTCCTTCTGGTGCTGCGAAGTTAATTACGTGGCTGTAACCAAGTTGGAACTCAAGATCCTTACCCTTTTCAGCAACGCGGTAACCAACACCAACGATGTCAATTGTGAGTGTGTAACCAGCGGTTACGCCCTCAATCAAATTAGCAACGAGTGTGCGAGATAGACCGTGAAGTGAGCGAGTAATGCGCTCTTCATTTGGGCGAGCGACAGTGATGACGCTTCCCTCTTGTGAAACTCTGATTGGTTCAGCAACGTTTAGTGCAAGTGAACCCTTAGGTCCCTTAACTGCAACGCTCTGACCAGAAATTGTTACTTCAACACCGCTAGGAACGGTAATTGGCATACGTCCAATACGTGACATCTGTAATTACCATACGTAAGCGAGAACTTCTCCGCCTACGCCCTTCTTGTTTGCTTGCTTATCTGTTAACAAACCAGATGATGTTGAGATGATTGCAACGCCCAGACCACCAAGAACTTTTGGAAGTGCAGTTGACTTTGCGTATACGCGAAGTCCTGGCTTTGAAACACGGCGAAGACCTGCGATTGAACGCTCGCGGTTTGTACCGAACTTAAGGTCAAGAACAAGTGTCTTGCCTACGCCATTTGCATTTGATTCAACGCGATATCCAGCAATAAATCCCTCTTCTTGAAGGATTGCTGCGATACGAACCTTGACCGATGATGACGGCATTGAAACCGCATCATGGTAGGCAGAGTTCGCGTTGCGCAGACGAGCCAACATGTCTGCGATCGGATCTGTCATTGTCATACGTGGCCTGTGGCCTTTCTCGAATTGGTTTCCATTTATCTAATGGACCTATTTCGTAGTTGTTGGGTTAAAAAAATTACCAGCTTGCTTTTGTGATGCCAGGAAGTTCACCGCGGTGTGCCATTTCGCGGAAGCAGATACGGCAGATGCCGAACTTTTGGTAGACAGCGTGTGGACGACCACAACGCTGGCAACGGGTATAGCCGCGTACCTTGAACTTAGGTTTGCGAGCTGCCTTTACCTTCAGTGATGTCTTTGCCATCTCTTATGCCTCCTTGAATGGAAAACCGAGCGCTTTAAGAAGTGCACGACCTTCGTCATCGTTTTTAGCTGTTGTAACAATGGTGATGTCCATACCGCGCGGACGATCAACTTTGTCTTGTTCGATTTCAGGGAATACAACTTGTTCAGTTAGACCGAATGTGTAATTTCCCTTGCCATCAAATTGTTTTGGTGAAAGACCACGGAAGTCGCGGATACGTGGAAGAGAGATTGAAAGCAGACGATCTGCGAACTCCCACATACGATCGCCACGCATTGTTACGTGAGCGCCGATTGGCTGACCTTCACGCAACTTAAATTGTGCGATTGATTTACGTGACTTAGTTACTTGTGGCTTTTGGCCAGTGATAGTTGCTAGGTCGCGTACTGCGCCTTCGATGAGCTTTGAATCACGAGCAGCTTCACCAACACCCATGTTCACAACAATCTTTACGAGTGTTGGGATTTGCATAGGGTTTTTGAAACCGAATTGCGTTTTTAGCGCTGGCGCAATTTCACTGCGATAGCGAGACTTTAGACGTACATCAAGTGTCGTCGACATTAGATGTCCTTTCCGGTACGACGCGAGATGCGTACATTTTTGCCGTCATCATTCTTGCGAGAGCCAAGGCGTGATGCCTTGCCATCTGCATCAACAACCATGACATTTGAAATGTGAATTGAAGATTCAACAGTGATGATTCCGCCGACCTTTACGCCGCGATCACCTGTCTGTTCTTTTGTGTGACGCTTTACGCGTGCAACACCTTCAACGAGGATACGGTCACCGAGAACATCGATAACTTTTCCTGTAACGCCTTTATCTTTTCCGGCGATTACCAAAACTGAGTCAGATTTCTTAATCTTTGCCATTTTTTATAACACCTCCGGAGCAAGCGAAATAATTTTCATGAAGCGCTTATCGCGAAGTTCACGTGCAACCGGTCCGAAGATACGGGTTCCGCGTGGTTCGCCATCAGCTTTCAAAATTACTGCGGCGTTCTCATCAAATTTAATGTAGGAACCATCTGGACGACGACGTTCCTTAACTGTACGAACGATGACAGCCTTTACGACTTCACCCTTCTTAACTTGTCCGCCAGGAATTGCATCCTTAACAGAACAGACGATGATGTCTCCGATACCGGCATAACGACGGGAGGAGCCACCGAGTACACGAATACACAGAAGCTCTTTAGCTCCAGTGTTATCCGCCACGCGAAGGCGCGACTCTTGTTGAATCATTTCTTCCTCCTACTTAGCTTTCTCGATAATTTGAACTAAACGCCAGCGCTTAGTTGAAGAAATTGGGCGAGTTTCCATGATCAAAACACGATCACCGATACCTGCTTCGTTCTTCTCATCATGTGCCTTCAGTTTGCTCGAGCGGCTCATAACTTTTGAATACAGACCGTGCTTTACGCGATCTGAAACTTCAACAGAGATGGTCTTATCCATCTTGTCGCTAACAACGATTCCTTCACGAGTCTTACGTGAACCGCGATCTTCGTTTACTGCGCTCATGCAGCGCCTCCGATTCCTAGTTCACGTTCGCGAACGATCGTGTAGATGCGAGCGATCTCTTTGCGTACTGCTCCGAGACGGCCATGGCTTTCAAGTTGACCAGTTGCTGCTTGGAAACGAAGGTTGAAAAGTTCTTCCTTAGCTTCGCGCAACTTATTAGTTAACTCATCCGCTGATAATTGGCGTAATACTTCATTTGTATTTGTAGTAGCCACTTATGCCTCCTCACGACGAACAACACGACACTTCATTGGAAGCTTGTGAATAGCAAGACGCATAGCTTCATTAGCGATTGCTTCTGTAACACCAGAAATTTCAAACATAATGCGACCTGGCTTTACGTTTGCGATCCACCATTCAGGAGATCCCTTACCGGAACCCATACGAGTTTCAGCAGGCTTCTTTGTTAATGGACGGTCTGGATAAATGTTGATCCATACCTTTCCACCACGCTTGATGTAACGAGTCATAGCAATACGTGCTGCTTCAATCTGACGGTTTGTTACGTAAGCAGGTGCAAGAGCTTGAATTCCGAAGTCACCGAAGGCAACAACTGTTCCACCTTTTGCAGAACCCTTACGTGATGGGTGGTGCTGCTTACGGTGCTTAACACGACGTGGAATTAACATTTATGCCTCGCTTCCTTCTGTACCTGCAGCAGGTGCTTCAAGAGTTGCAACTGCTGAATCAGAAACATGTGAGGTTGTAACTTCACCGCGTGGTGCACGTGGTGTGCGTGGTCCGCGACGCTCTGGCTTTGGAGCACGAGCAGCAGCAAGTGCTGATGCAGCGCGCTCTGCGCGAGATTCGATTACTTCACCCTTGTAGATCCAGACCTTTACGCCTAGACGACCAAAAGTTGTATGTGCTTCGTAGAAGCCGTAATCGATATCTGCACGAAGTGTGTGCAAAGGAACGCGACCTTCACGATAGAACTCTGAGCGAGACATTTCTGCTCCACCAAGACGTCCACCGCACTGAACACGAATACCTTGTGCTCCAGCTTTCATCGCTGTCTGCATTGACTTACGCATTGCACGACGGAAAGAAACACGAGCAGCTAACTGCTCAGCAATTCCTTGTGCAACAAGCTGTGCATCAGTTTCCGGATTCTTAACTTCAAGAATGTTTAACTGAACTTGCTTGCCAGTTAACTTCTCTAGGCGTTGACGAAGAAGATCTGCTTCTTGTCCACGACGACCGATAACAATTCCTGGACGAGCTGTGTATAGATCGATGCGTACGCGCTCACGTGTACGTTCGATTTCAATACGTGAAACGCCTGCGCGCTCCATGCCCTTGCTCATAAGACGACGAATTTCAACGTCCTCTTTTACATAATCCTTGTACAACTTGTCTGCATACCAACGTGATTTGAATTCAGTGGTAATTCCAAGACGGAAGCCGTGTGGGTTTACTTTTTGACCCATTACTTGGTCGCTCCCTTCTTGCTATCTGAAACAGCAACTGAGATGTGGCTGCTTCGCTTAAGAATTCTGAAACCGCGTCCTTGTGCACGTGGACGGAAACGCTTCATTGTGCGTCCCTCATCTACGAGTGCTTCAACAACCCAGAGTTCAGATGCATCACGAATTGCTGGGTTCTTCTGCTTTGCGTTAGCAACAGCGGAAGCAAGAAGTGTGTAGACATCTTGTCCTGCAGCTTGTGGTGCGAACTTTAAAATTGAGAGTGCCTCATCAGCGCGTTGTCCGCGAATCAAATCGACGATACGACGTGCCTTCTGAGGTGTGTGGCGAATGTCGCGCAAGATTGCGCGAGCAATCAACACATCCGGAGTTGTTACCGGAGTAGCTGCTGTTTTATCAGTTGTATTAGGCACGAGTAGCCTTCCGATCTTCACCCTTGATGTGACCACGGAAAGTACGAGTTGGTGAGAACTCACCAAGCTTGTGACCGATCATCGCATCAGTTACGAATACAGGAATGTGCTTGCGACCATCGTGTACTGCGATGGTGTGTCCGATCATTGAAGGAATGATCATTGAGCGGCGTGACCATGTCTTGATCACGTTCTTGGTATTCGCTGCATTTTGAGCATCTACTTTCTTAAGTAGATGTCCATCAACGAATGGACCCTTCTTTAAACTACGTGGCATTAGGGCTCCTACCGCTTCTTATTCGACTTGCGACGACGGACGATCATTGAATCTGATGCTTTCTTCTTACGAGTGCGGCCTTCAGGTTGACCCCATGGAGTCACTGGGTGACGTCCACCAGAAGTCTTACCTTCACCACCACCGTGTGGGTGATCAACAGGGTTCATAACAACACCGCGAACAGATGGGCGCTTGCCCTTCCAACGCATACGACCAGCTTTTCCGTAGTTGATGTTGGATTGTTCTGCGTTTCCAACTTCACCAACAGTTGCACGGCAGCGAACATCTACGTTGCGAATTTCACCTGATGGCATACGAAGTTGCGCGTACGCACCCTCTTTAGCAACGAGTTGAACACTTGCACCTGCTGAACGAGCAATCTTTGCTCCGCCACCTGGGCGAAGTTCAATTGCGTGAACGACAGTACCTACTGGGATGTTACGAAGAGGCAAGTTGTTTCCAGGTTTGATATCGGCCTTTGGACCGTTTTCAACTGTTGCACCTTGCTCAAGTTTATTTGGCGCGATGATGTAACGCTTTTCTCCATCTGCATAGTGAAGAAGTGCAATACGCGCTGTGCGATTTGGATCGTATTCAATGTGTGCAACTTTCGCTGGCACGCCATCTTTGTCATTACGAATGAAATCGATAAGACGGTACGCACGCTTGTGACCGCCACCTTGGTGACGAACAGTGATGCGACCTGATGCGTTACGTCCACCCTTTGAGTGAATTGGACGTACGAGTGACTTCTCTGGAGTCGAACGAGTTAACTCAGCAAAATCTGGAACAGATGCGCCGCGTTGACCCGGAGTCGTTGGCTTTAATTTACGAAGTGCCATGATGGTCCTTTTCTAGATCCCTAGTTTCATAAGGTTGCCCTTACGAAACTGGGCCTCCAAAGATGTCGATACGGTCGCCAGCTGCTACCTGCACAATTGCGCGCTTTGTGTCTTTACGCTTTCCATCACCGAAACGGGTCTTCTTATTCTTACCCTGACGGTTCATAGTGTTAACGCTAAGAACTTTTACGCCAAAGACCTTTTCGACTGCAATCTTGATCTCAGTCTTGTTGGAATCTGGTGCAACAATAAATGTGTACTTGTTCTCATCAAGTAGCCCGTAGCTCTTTTCAGAGACAACTGGTGCTAGAAGAACTTCGCGGTGCTCTTTCATGCTGAGACCTCACTTTCACGTGCAACTGCTGTTGCGCTCTTGCCCTTTGAAGGACCGTTGAGGAAAGCTTTGATCGCAGCTTCAGAGAAGACAATGTCATCGCTTTTTAGTACGTCATATGCGTTGAGCTGATCAGGTACAAGAAGGTGCATGTCATCAGCGTTACGAAGTGAACGCCATGCAAGATCTTCTGTGCGAGCAACAACTACAAGCAAATTCTTACGATCACTAAATTGACGAACAGCGGCAATTGCAGACTTTGTTGAAGGTGCATTTGATACTGAATCAAGAACGTGAATACGTGAGTTACGTGCACGATCAGATAGAACGCCGCGAAGTGCAGCAGCAATCATCTTCTTTGGTGTGCGTTGGAAATACTTACGTGGGCGAACAGCGTGTGCTGTACCTCCACCGATTTGGTTAGGTGAACGTGAAGAACCCTGACGAGCGCGACCTGTTCCCTTTTGCTTAAATGGCTTCTTACCACCACCACTTACTTCACCACGGTTCTTAGACTTCTGAGTACCTTGGCGAGCAGCAGCAAGTTGTGCTGTCACAACTTGGTGGATCAAAGGAATATTTGTCTGTGCATCAAAGATTTCTGCAGGAAGATCTACAGATCCAACCTTTGCACCAGATGCGTTCTTTACATCGATAGATAGCGTCATGGTTATGCACCAGCCTTTACAGTCTCAAATACTGCATGCTTTGCAGCTGAGCGAATAAACACAAGTGCACCATCTGAACCAGGAACTGATCCCTTGATGAGTAGCAAATTGCGCTCTGCATCAACTGAGTGCACAAGAAGATTCTGCGTAGTTACGCGCTCTCCACCCATACGACCAGCCATGCGCATACCTTTGAAAACGCGACCTGGTGTTGAACATGCACCAATAGAACCTGGCATGCGGTGCTTACGGTCTACACCGTGTGATGCACCAATTCCGCCGAAGTTGTGGCGCTTCATAACACCAGCAGTTCCTTTACCAATGCTTGTTCCTGTTGCATCGACAATGTCACCGGCAGCAAAGACTGTTGCGCCGAGTTCTTGTCCAACTGTGTAGTCACCAGCAGAGAGCGTGCGAAGTTCAGCAACGCTACGACGTGGTGTTACTCCAGCTTTTGCAAAGTGACCAGCAAGTGGCTTTGAAATTTTCTTTGGATCAATTGCACCGTACGCGATTTGCACTGCTGAATAACCATCTAGTTCAGGAGTACGAATCTGTGTAACAACGCAAGGTCCTGCTTCAACAACGGTTACTGGAACCATCTTGTTGTTAGCATCAAAAACCTGTGTCATTCCAAGCTTCTTACCGAGAACGCCCTTGATGGACGATCCGCTTGCTTGAGTTGTGTAATTCATGGTTATCGTCCTTTCCTTAGAGCTTGATCTCGATGTCGACGCCAGCTGGCAAATCAAGACGCATCAATGAGTCAACTGTTTTAGGAGTTGGATCGATGATGTCGATGAGGCGCTTATGTGTGCGCATCTCGAAGTGCTCGCGGCTGTCCTTATATTTGTGAGGAGAGCGAATCACGCAGTACGTGTTCTTCTCTGTTGGTAGCGGTACTGGACCCGCGACAGTTGCACCAGTGCGCTCAACAGTTTCAACGATTTTCTTCGCTGAAGTGTCAATCACCTCATGGTCATATGCCTTGAGTCGAATGCGGATCTTCTGTCCCGCCATGTGCTTCTCCTCTAATCTCTTGTTAATACTTTTTGCTGCTTAAATTTAGTTTTCAAACTTTCTTGATTGCCCGGCGGTTTTTTACGCCGCCGGGCTTACAAGATTTACTTCTTGATCTTTGTTACGCGACCTGCACCAACAGTGCGGCCACCTTCGCGGATTGCGAAGCGAAGACCTTCTTCCATAGCGATTGGCTGGATGAGCTGAACAGCCATCTCAGTGTTATCGCCAGGCATAACCATTTCTGTACCTGAAGGAAGTGTTACAACACCAGTTACGTCAGTTGTACGGAAGTAGAACTGTGGACGGTAGTTGTTAAAGAATGGAGTGTGACGACCGCCTTCATCCTTTGAAAGGATGTAAGCAGATGCATCGAACTCTGTGTGAGGTGTGATTGAACCAGGCTTGCAAACAACCTGACCGCGTTCTACATCTTCACGCTTTAGACCGCGAAGCAATAGACCAACGTTCTCGCCTGCTTGACCTTCGTCGAGCAACTTACGGAACATTTCAACGCCTGTAACAGTTGTCTTCTGTGCATCTGGACGGATACCAACGATTTCAACTTCTTCGTTGACCTTAACAACTCCGCGCTCGATACGACCAGTGATAACAGTTCCACGACCTGTGATTGTGAAAACGTCTTCAACTGGCATAAGGAATGGCTTGTCGATTTCGCGTGCTGGTTGTGGAATAAATGAATCAACTGCATCCATAAGTTCCATCAACTTGTCAGCCCACTTCTGGTCTCCTTCGAGAGCCTTAAGTGCTGAGATGCGAACGATTGGTGTGTCATCGCCTGGGAACTCGTACTTGCTTAGAAGTTCACGAACTTCCATTTCTACGAGTTCAAGAATTTCTTCGTCATCAACCATGTCGCTCTTATTAAGTGCAACAACGATTGAAGGAACGCCTACTTGACGTGCAAGGAGAACGTGCTCCTTTGTCTGTGGCATTGGACCATCTGTAGCTGCAACAACGAGGATTGCTCCGTCCATTTGTGCCGCACCAGTGATCATGTTCTTGATGTAGTCAGCGTGACCTGGGCAGTCAACGTGTGCGTAGTGACGCTTCTCTGTTTGATACTCGATGTGAGCAATAGAGATTGTGATACCGCGTTGACGCTCTTCAGGAGCCTTATCGATATCTGAGAATGCAGTTGCTGCATTCAGTGTTGGAAACTTATCGTGCAACACCTTGGAAATTGCCGCAGTAAGAGTTGTCTTACCGTGGTCAATGTGACCGATGGTGCCGATGTTTACGTGCGGCTTTGTGCGCTCGAACTTGGCCTTTGCCATTTTGGTTCCTCTTTCGTTTTCTAGTGCTTAGTTATTAGGGTTTGTGCTTTTGTTAGTTTGTAGGGTTATTCGCCACGAACTTTTGCAATGATTTCCTTCGCTACGTTGCCTGGTACTTCTGCATACGAATCGAATTCCATGCTGTAGCTCGCGCGACCTTGTGTTCTGGAGCGGAGATCTCCGACATAGCCGAACATCTCTGACAACGGAACTAGCGCCCTAACAACGCGGGCACCTGACCGCTCATCCATGGCCTGGATTT
>Ga0315906_10005406_pt1 | contig 16101 bp, 13 predicted proteins | sample LakEriMetagenome_4_FD_203526 | JGI IMG/M metagenome (GOLD analysis project Ga0315906, IMG submission 203526) | Freshwater fungal communities from buoy surface, Lake Erie, Ohio, United States - Buoy 2 MA122 | ecosystem: Environmental > Aquatic > Freshwater > Lake > Lake biofilm | place: USA...
TCGAGGTCCGCCCCGACCGCCACTTCTTCTCGTCGCGCGACGACTTCGCGGCGCATGCCGCGGGCCGCAAGCAGCTGCGGCTCGAGTACTTCTACAGGCCGCTGCGGCAGCGGCACGGCGTGCTGATGGACGGCGGCGAGCCGGCGGGCGGCCAGTGGAATTTCGACGCCGAGAACCGCGGCGCATTTCCGGCGGCGGGGCCCGGCAGGCTGCCCGCGCCGGTGCGGTTCGCCCCCGACGCCATCACCCGCGGCGTCGTCGACCTCGTCAACGCCCGGTTCGCGTCGCACCCTGGCAGCCTCGACGACTTCGACTGGCCGGTCACGCCCGAGGACGCCCGCACCGCGCTCGACGACTTCCTCGCACACCGCCTGCCCCAGTTCGGCACCTACCAGGACGCGATCTGGACCGGCGAGCCGTGGCTCTACCACTCGCGGCTCTCGCAGGCCATGAACATGAAGCTGCTCGATCCGCGCGACGTGGTCGCCGGCGCGGAGCGGACGTGGCGGGCCGGCAAGGCGCCGCTGGCCGCGACCGAGGGCTTCATCCGCCAGGTGCTCGGCTGGCGGGAGTACGTCCGTGGCGTCTACTGGCACTTCATGCCGGAGTACGAGGCCCGCAACGCCCTCGCCGCCGAGCTGCCGCTCCCCGACTTCTACTGGACGGCCGCCACGGAGATGAACTGCCTCCGCGACGCGCTCGCGCAGACCCTGCGGCACGGCTACGCACACCACATCCAGCGGCTGATGGTGACGGGGCTCTTCGCGATGCTCCTGGGCGTCAGGCCGCAGGACGTGCACCGCTGGTACCTCGCCGTCTACGTCGACGCCGTCGAGTGGGTCGAGCTGCCCAACACGCTGGGCATGAGCCAGTTCGCCGACGGCGGCGTGATGGCCTCGAAGCCCTACTGCGCCTCGGGCGCCTACATCGACCGCATGAGCAACGCCTGCCGCGGCTGCCGCTTCGACCCGAAGGCCGCCACGGGCGCCGACGCCTGCCCGTTCACGACCCTCTACTGGGACTTCCTCGCCCGCCACCAGAAGCTGCTCAAGAAGAACACGCGGATGGCGATGCAGCTGAAGAACCTCGACCGCAAGGACGCGGCGGAGCTGCGCAGCATCCGGCGGCAGGCCGACCGTCTGCGAGCGGCCGGCGGCGCGGTGGACGACTGAGTGCGAAAACATACGGGATTTCGAACGCATCAGAACGAGGAAGGGGCCGCCCATGCCCCGGGAGCCGGGCTGTGGAAGCAAGCGCAGCAAGGAGTGCGAAGCGCCGCTTCCGCCGCAGTGAGCGAAGGACAGGATGTCCGCAGCGAACGTCCGGCGACGGGGCATGGGCAGCCCCGGCCCACGACGCGCAACGCCCGCACGCGGCCCGTCTGAGCGGTTTTTCCACCGCGCACCCGCCGTTTTTCCGTTGCCACCACTCCCGGCCTTCGCACCGAGAATTCGATCGGGCGGGTCCAATCGGCAGGCGTCGCCGCGAATCTCCGCCGCGGCCGAATCCGGGGAAAACCCCAGGTCGAAAAGGGCATGGACGCGGTTTTCCGCGGGCGGCTAGAGTACGGGCGATCGGCCGCGTGGGCGGCTGCAGCACCCTCGGCGGACACCATGAGCAGCTACCACCTCACCCATCTCCGCCAGCTCGAGGCCGAGAGCATCCACATCATCCGCGAGGTGGCGGCCGAGTTCGAAAACCCGGTGATGCTCTACTCCATCGGGAAGGATTCGGCGGTGATGCTGCGGCTCGCCGAGAAGGCTTTCTTTCCCGCGAAGCCCCCCTTCCCGCTGCTGCACGTCGACACCACCTGGAAGTTCCGCGACATGTACCGGCTTCGCGACGAGTACGTCGCCAAGGAGCTGGGGCTGAAGCTGATCGTGCACGTGAACGAGGAGGGCCGGGCCCAGGGGATCAACCCGATCACCCACGGCAGCAAGGTGCACACCGACGTCATGAAGACGCAGTCGCTGCGGCAGGCTCTCGATAAGTACCGCTTCGACGCGGCCTTCGGCGGCGCCCGCCGCGACGAGGAGAAGTCGCGGGCCAAGGAGCGGGTCTTCTCCTTCCGCGACGAGTTCCACCGCTGGGATCCGAAGAACCAGCGGCCGGAGCTCTGGAACCTCTACAACACGAAGGTCCGCAAGGGGGAGAGCATCCGCGTCTTCCCGCTCTCCAACTGGACCGAGCTCGACGTCTGGCAGTACATCCACCTCGAGAAGATCCCGATCGTGCCGCTCTACTTCGCGGCGGAGCGGCCGATCGTCTGGCGGGACGGCGTGATGATCATGGTCGACGACGACCGGCTGCCGCTCCAGCCGGGCGAGAAGCCGCAGATGCGGCGGGTGCGGTTCCGCACGCTCGGCTGCTATCCGCTCTCGGGCGCCGTCGACTCCACCGCCACGACGCTCCCGGAGATCATCCAGGAGATGCTGCTGACGACGTTCTCGGAGCGGCAGGGACGGCTCATCGACTCCGACGAGGCGGGCAGCATGGAGAAGAAGAAGCGCGAGGGATACTTCTGACCATGTCACACCAGTCGAGCCTGATCGCCTCCGACATCGACGCCTACCTCGCGCAGCACGAGCGCAAGGAGCTCCTGCGGTTCATCACCTGCGGCAGCGTCGACGACGGCAAGAGCACGCTCATCGGCCGGCTCTTCTACGAGTCGAAGATGATCTACGAGGATCAGCTGGCCGCCATCAAGAAGGACACCTCCCGCTACGGCACCACCGGCGAGGAGGTCGACCTCGCCCTGTTCACCGACGGCCTCGAGGACGAGCGGCAGCAGGGGATCACGATCGACGTCGCCTACCGCTACTTCTCCACCGACAAGCGGAAGTTCATCATCGCCGACACGCCTGGCCACGAGCAGTACACCCGGAACATGGCGACGGGCGCGTCGACGGCCGATCTGGCGATCATCCTCATCGACGCCCGTCACGGCGTGCTGCCGCAGACGAAGCGTCACAGCTTCATCGTGTCGCTGCTGGGCATCCGGCACATCGTCGTGGCCGTCAACAAGATGGACATCGTCGGCTACGACGAGGCGGTGTTCGAACGGATCAAGGCCGACTACGCCGCCTTCGCGTCGCGGCTCGAGCTGCCCGACGTGCACTTCATGCCGATCTCGGCGCTCAAGGGCGACAACGTCGTCGCCCCCAGCCCGAACATGCCCTGGTACACCGGCTCGCCGCTGATGCCGCTGTTGGAGACGGTCTACATCGGCTCGGACCGCAACATGGAGGACTTCCGCTTCCCGGTGCAGCTGGTGCTGCGGCCCAATCTCGATTTTCGCGGCTTCGCCGGCACGGTGGCCTCCGGGATCATCCGCCGGGGGGACGAGGTGCTGTCGCTCCCCTCGCGGAAGCGGAGCCGCGTCCGGTCGATCGTCACGTTCGACGGCGAACTGGAGGAGGCGTTCGCGCCGCAGTCGGTGACGCTCACGCTCGAGGACGAGATCGACTCCAGCCGCGGCGACATGCTCGTGCGACCCGGCAACGTGCCGAAGGTCGACCACCGCTTCGACGCGATGGTGGTGTGGATGTCGGAGGAGCCGCTCGTGCCCGGCAAGCAGTACCTCTTCAAGCAGACGAGCAAGGTGGTGCCGGGGGCGGTCGGCAGCCTGCGGTACCGGGTCGACGTCAACACGCTCCACCGGCAGCCGGCTCCGACACTCGCGCTCAACGAGATCGGCCGCTGCCAGGTCACGCTCACGAGCCCCATCGCCTTCGACGCCTACCGCCGCAACCGGGCGACGGGCGGCTTCATCATGATCGACCGGATCACCAACACCACGGTGGCGGCGGGCATGATCCTCGACCGCGAGGCCGACGCGGGGGGCGGCGACCACTGGGATGACGCCCCGGCGGCGGAACACCTCCACGGCGAGGCCAGCGGCGTGACGCCCGACGAGCGGGAGGCCAGGTTCGGCCAGAAGCCGGCGACGATCCTGCTCACGGGGCTGACCGGCGCCGGCAAGTCGACGCTGGCGCGGGCGCTCGAGCGGCGGCTCTTCGACATGGGCCGCGGCGTGGCCGTGCTCGACGGCCAGAACATGCGGCTGGGCATCAGCCGCGACCTCGGCTTCTCGGCCGGCGAACGGAGCGAGAACCTCCGCCGCAGCGTCGAGGTGGCGAAGCTCTTCAACGACGCCGGCCTGATCTGCATCGCCGCCTTCGTGGCCCCCGACGAGGCCGTGCGGCGCAAGGCCGCCGACCGTGTCGGGCCCGACCGCTTCCTGGTGGTGCACCTGTCGGCGCCGGTCGAGGTGTGCCGCACGCGGGACGCCGACGGCCACTACCCGCGGGCCGACGCCGGCGAGTTGGCGAATTTTCCGGGTGTCTCGGCGGCCTACGAGCCGCCCGCGAAGCCCGACCTCGTGCTGCCGACGCACGAGTGGCCGGTGGGCCGCTGCGTGGACGCGATCGTCGCCTTGCTCGAAGCCCGCGACATGATTTGACTGCGCGTGAAAAACGGCATCGATGCCCTTTTTCCACTCCGGGCCGATCGGTGGAGACGCAGGAGGTCCCAACGGCCGGAGGTCGGCGCTTCCCGCGGCGATGGCGCGCCCGGGCACGCACTGCCCCCGTGGACGGCACCTCGCGCGGCCCCGCGTGCTCTACACTCTTCTCCGGCGACCATCCACCGGAGTCCAGACGGCCGATGACGACGAAGGTTCTCGACGATTTCGAACGGCGGCGGCAGGCCCGGGAAACGGCCAACGAACGGGTCGTCTGCTGGGTCACGGCCGCGACGCTGTCATCGTTCATCGCCACGCAGTTGGCCACCAATGTCTTCGTCTCGCGCGACCTCCAGGCTACCGATCGGTATCTCATCGTGTCGCAGCAGGTGATCCTCGCGACGGCCACCTGCCTGGTCGCGCACCTCGCCGTGCTCGTCCTGCTCACCGTGCGGCAGGCCTACGATCCATGGCGCAAGTACGCGCTGGTCGTGATGCGGGTGGCTCTCATGGGCTTCATGTGCTGGGCGGAGTGGTTCAACGGCCGCCCGAGCTTCGGCCTGCTCGTGCCAAGCCTCATGTTCATGATGGTGATCGTGCTCGCCGGGCTGTCGTTCAGCCGGTGGGCCGTCCTGCTCGCAGGCTGCCTCTCCACCATCACCTACTGCACGGTGACGCTGCTCGGACCGGAATGGCCCTTGAGCGTGCGGGCCTGTCTGCTCTCCGCCCAGGGCTTCGCCTTCGCGACCGGGATCACCTACTACATCGTCGACGGGATGCTGGGAATGCACCGGGAGACCGTGTCGAATGAACGGCTCAGCAGGTTCTTCGCGCCGGAGCTGGCCACGCGGATCGCCGCCGAGCCTGACATCGCGTTGCGGGCGGAGGAGCGCGGCGTGACGGTGCTCTTCTGCGACATCACTGGCTTCACGGCAATGTCCTCCGATATGCAGCCGCGGCAGGTCGTCGACCTGCTCAACGCCTACTTTCCGCCGATGGTCGACATCGTGTTCCGGCACGGCGGCACGCTCGAGAAGTTCATCGGCGATGCCCTGCTTGCCATCTGGGGCGCCCCCTTCGGCGGACCCGACGACGCCGACCGTGCCGTGGCGGCCGCCGTGGAGATGCAGCGGGGCATCGCGGCACTCAACGTGCGGCTCGTCGCGGCGGGACACCCGCCGATCCACGTCCACATCGGGCTCTGCTCCGGGCCGGTCGCCGCGGGCTACATCGGCACCGAGAAGTACATCCAGTACGCGGTGATCGGCGACACGACCAACGTGGCCAGCCGTATCTGTTCGGTCGCCCAAGCCGGCGAAACCCTGATCGCCGAATCGACCCGGCTCCTACTGACGCGGCCTGGCATCGTGCTCGAGCCGATGCCGCCGGTGGCCGTCAAGGGAAAGGCCGAACCTCTCCTGCTCCACCGCGTGCGCCTGCCCGAGGTGTCGGCCACATGAGCGACGTACACGCCCCCGCGCCGGCCCTGATCGGCGTCCTCACAGTCTCCGACCGTGCGAGCCGCGGCGAGTATGCCGACGAGGGTGGCCCGGCGATCCGCGGCTATCTCGCGGAGGTGCTCGCCTCGCCGTGGGAGGCCCGCGAGCGGATCGTGCCCGACGACCTCGAGGCGATCGCCGCGGCCATCCGCGAGTTCGCGGCGGAGGGCTGCTGCCTCGTGGTGACCACCGGCGGCACGGGTCCCGCGCCCCGGGACGTCACGCCGGAGGCCACGGAGCGGGTCTGCACGAAGCTGCTGCCGGGCTTCGGCGAGCTGATGCGGAAGGTGTCGCTCGAGAAGGTGCCCACCGCGATCCTCTCGCGGCAGACCGCCGGCGTGTGCGGCGGCGCGCTCGTCGTCAACCTGCCGGGCCGCCCGAAGAGCATCCGCGAGTGCCTCGACGCCGTCTTCCCGGCGATCCCCTACTGCATCGACCTCATCCACACCGGTGCCGCCACACCGCCGCGGCTCGACACGAACCCCGAGCGGCTCGTGGCCTTTCGCCCGAAGCAGGGATAGCGACCATCGAGTGCTATCCCACTTTTTCGCTCTCTTGGTTGGCGGCACAACGGAACGAGGGGCTGCCCGTGCCCCAGGAGCCGGCCTTGGCGGCCAGCGCAGACAGGATGTCGAAGCGCAGCCGGCACGGAGTGAGCGAAGCCCAGGATGGGCGCAGCGAACATCAGGCGATGGGGCGTGGGCAGCCCCGTGCGGCACGAGTCAACGGCTGCGCACGTCGCGCAGAACTGTCAGAGACGGCGTTGAGCGGATTGAGAACGCCGGTGCCGCCGAGTCACGCCCGGGACGCGAGCCGGCGGGCGATCTCGGCCGCGAAGTAGGTAAGCACCGCATCGGCGCCCGCCCGCTTGATCACGAGCACGCTCTCGAGGGCCGCCTTGTCGCCGTCGAGCCAGCCGTTGGCGGCGGCCGCGCGGATCATGGCGTACTCGCCGCTCACCTGGTAGGCGAGCGTCGGCATGCCGAAGGTCGTCTTCACCCGGTGGATGATGTCGAGCGCCGTGCCGGCGGGCTTTACCATCACCATGTCGGCCCCCTCGGCGACGTCGAGCGCCACCTCGCGCAGGGCCTCGTCGGCGTTGGCCGGATCCATCTGGTAGGTCTTTTTGTCGCCGGCGCCGAGCCGGCCGGCAGTGCCCAGCGACGCCGAGCTGCCCACCGCGTCGCGGAAGGGTCCGTAGAAGGCCGAGGCGTACTTCGCCGCGTAGGAGACGATGCCCACGTCCTGCCGGCCGGCGGCGTCGAGGGCGGCGCGGATCGCACCCACGCGGCCGTCCATCATGTCGCTGGGGGCGACGACGTGGCAGCCGGCCTCGGCCAGCACGAGGGCCTGCCGGCAGAGGACGGCGACCGTCTCGTCGTTGACGATGCGGCCGTCGACGAGCAGGCCGTCGTGGCCGTGGGTGGTGTAGGGGTCGAGGGCGACGTCGCAGATGATCCCCACCGCGTCGCCCGTCTCGCGGCGGATCGCCCGCACGGTGCGGCAGACGAGGTTGTCGGGGGCCAGGGCGTGGCCGCCGTCGGCCGTCTTCAGGGACGGATCCGTGGCGGGAAAGAGCGCCACCGCGGGGATGCCCAGCGCCGCCGCCTCGGCCGCGGCCCGCACGATCCCGTCGATCGGCAGCCGGTCGACGCCCGGCATGGCCGCGACCGGCTCGGCGGCGGTGTGGTCGTGCACGAACAGCGGCCAGACGAGGTCGGACGGCGAGAGCACCGTCTCCGCGACCATCCGCCGCAGCCAGGGGTGCTGCCGGTTGCGCCGCAGTCGCGTCGTCGGATAGCGGCCTGACGTCATGGGTTCCTCATGGACACCGACCACCTTGGGCACTGGCCACCGACCTTCGACGGCGGCCACCCGCCGCGCGGCGGCCCGCCGCGTCTGCGCGTCGCGACGGCCGCCTCAGGCCGACACGGCCTCGCCGGCGAGCGTCTCCACGCGGATGGGCTGGATGTCGAACTTCGGGTTTTGCCCGAGGAACCGGCAGGGGTTGTTGTGGAACACCTCGATCGCCTCCTGCAGCGAGTGGCCGCGGCGGCGGTATTCGAGGATGCACTCCTGCAGCGTGAATGGGTCGCTCGGCCCCCAGTCGGCCGACGAGTTCACCAGGATCCGCTCGATGCCGTACTTCTCCAGCATGTCGCAGGCCCGCTTCGGCGAGCACTTCGTGATCGGATAGAGCGTGAATCCGACCCAGTAGCCCGCGTCGAGGCAGGGGCGGATCGTCTGCTCCTCCACGTGGTCGATCCAGATCCGCTCCGGGTCGACGTTCATCCCGGCGAGCACCTCGAGCACCCGCGTGGTGCCGTGGGCCTTGTCGGCCAGGTGGGGCGTGTGGATGAGCACGAGCTGGCCGTGCTTCATCGCCATCTCGACGTGGGCCTCGAGCGACTCGCATTCGTTTTTCGTCGACTTGTGCAGTCCGGTCTCGCCGACGCCGAGCACCGTGGGCTTCGCGAAGAACTCGGGGAAGGTCTTGAGCACCTCGCGGGTGAGCGTGGGGTTCTCGGCCTCCTTCGGGTTCACGGCCACCCAGCAGAAGTGGCGGATGCCATACTGGGCGGCCCGCGTCGGCTCGAACTCGCTGATCTGCCGGAAGTAGTCGATGAAGGTCTCGGGGTAGAGCCGGTCGAAGCCGGCCCAGAAGGCCGGCTCCGCGACGGCGACGACGCCGCTCATCGCCATCCGCTCGTAGTCCTGCGCCGTGCGGGCGATCGCGTGGTAGTGGGGCTGGATGATCTGCATGGTGGGTCTGCTCCCAAGGTGTGACTGCGGTCGTCGGTCGGGTCACTCCCGGGCGAAGAGCTCCAGGAGCGCTACCGTCCGCTCGTGGCCCGACGCGGGGGCGGCGAGAATGGCGATCGCCTCCCGCAGCCGCGCGATCTTGCCCGCGCCGGCCGCCGTGGCTCCGCGGCCGTTTCCGCCGCGCGTCTCCCGGGCCAGCGCCGCGTCGTAGCGGTCGAGGTGCGCGGCGATTTCCAGCAGCATGTGCCGGCTTTCGAGGAAGTAGTTCTCTGCGACCTGGGAGGCGGTGAGCATGGCGCGACCGTGGCTGCTGTGACACTCCGGACCGGACGAACGACCCGCGGCTCCATCATAGCCTGCTGCCGACCCCGGGCAGCGGCCCGCCGGCACAACCCTCACAGCCCCACTTTTCTTGACTTGCGCGGCACCGGCAGTAGCGTGACGAGAAGGGTCGTCGCGGCCCGGAAAGGGCGGCCTGCATCATGAGGATCATCCTGTTCGGCCGAAGCGGCCAGGTCGGCGGCGAACTCGCGCCGCTCCTGGAGCCGTTCGGCCCGCTCGCGGCCTTCGACCGCGGCCAGCTCGACCTGGAGCACGCCGACGCGATCCGGCAGGTGATCCGGCGGGAGCGGCCCGACGTCGTCGTCAATGCCGCCGCGTACACCGCCGTGGATCGGGCCGAATCGGAGCCGGAGCTCGCCCGGCGGGTCAACGCGGATGCGGTGGGCGTCATGGCGGAGGAGGTCGCCCGCGCCGGCGGCTGGCTGGTCCACTATTCCACCGACTACGTCTTCGACGGGAAAAAGTCCGCGGGCTACGTGGAGACCGACCCCACCGGCCCGCTCAACGTCTACGGGGCGACGAAGCTGGCGGGCGAGCGGCTCGTGGCCGCCAGCGGCTGCCGGCACCTGATCTTCCGCGCCAGCTGGGTGTATGCGGCCCGCGGCCACAACTTCGTCCGCACCATGCTGCGGCTCCTCGCGGACCGCGACCACGTCGCCGTGGTGGACGACCAGATCGGGGCTCCCACGAGCGCTGGGCGGATCGCCCGCGTGACGGCCGAAGCGCTGCGCCGGATCGACGCCGCGGCCCCCGCGAGCGGCGTCTATCACCTGGCCGCGGCCGGAGCGACCTCGTGGCACGGATTCGCCGAGTTCATCGCGGCCACGGCCCGCGCGGGCGGAATCGACCTGAGGGTGCCTGCCGACGGCCTGCGACGGCAGCCGTCCGCGGCGCTGTCGCAGCCGGCGCGGCGGCCGGCCTGCTCGCTGCTCGACACATCCAAGCTCCGCCGCGAGTTCGGCGCGCTCCTGCCGCATTGGCGGGAAGACGCGGCGGCCATCCTGACGGATCTGATCGACAAGCCCGAGGCCACGACGGCATGAATCGCAAGGGCATCATCCTCGCCGGTGGCAGCGGCACCCGGCTGCACCCGGCCACCCGCGGCATCTCGAAGCAGATGCTGCCGGTGTACGACAAGCCGATGATCTACTATCCGCTCAGCGCACTGCTGCTCGCGGGCATCAGGGAGATGCTCGTCATCTCCACGCCGCACGACACGCCGCGGTTTCGGGAGCTGCTCGGCGACGGGGCGCAGTGGGGACTGCGGATCGAGTACGCCGTGCAGCCGCAGCCCGACGGGCTCGCGCAGGCGTTCGTGATCGGCGCGGAATTCCTGGGCGACGCACCGGCGGCGCTCGTCCTCGGCGACAACATCTTCTACGGCCATGGCCTGGCCCAACGGCTGCAGGCCGCCGCCGCCCGCACGGCCGGCGCCACGGTGTTCGCCTACCCGGTCGCCGACCCGAGCCGCTACGGCGTGGTCGAGTTCGACGCGTCGGGCCGGGCCCTGTCGCTGGAGGAGAAGCCGGTCCACCCCCGCAGCCGCTATGCGGTGACGGGGCTCTACTTCTACGACCCGCAGGTCGTGGGCATCGCCCGCGGCATCAGGCCTTCCGCCCGGGGCGAGCTCGAGATCACCGACGTCAACAAGGTCTACCTCGATCGCGGGCAGCTCGACGTCGAGATCCTGGGCCGCGGCGACGCCTGGCTCGACACGGGCACGCACGACAGCCTGCTGGAGGCCGGTCAGTTCATCCAGTCACTGGAGAAGCGGCAGGGGCTGAAGATCTGCTGTCCGGAGGAGATCGCCTGGCGCAACGGCTGGATCGACGACGCCGAGCTGGCCGCCCTGGCCGAACGGGACAGGGCCAGCGGCTACGGCGCCTACCTGCTCGACATCCTGCGCGAGCGCGTCTACTAGCCGCCGCCCGCGCCGGCGGATTCCAGCAGCCGCGAGCAGGCATCGTGACAGACAACGCCCCGGTCACCGTGATCGTCGTCAACTGGAACGGGGGCGCCGACCTCCTCCGCTGCCTCGCGTGCCTCGCGACGCAGCGGCTCCCGCCGGCGCGGATCCTGGTCGTCGACAACGGCAGCACGGACGGCTCCATCGACGCGGCGGCCCGGCTGGTGGCCGATGAGCCGCGGCTCGCATCGCTGACGCAGTTTCACCGACTCGACAGGAACCTCGGATTCGCGGCGGCCAACAACCTGGCGGTGTCGCGATGCGACGGCGAGTTCGTCGCCCTGCTCAACCCCGACGCGTTTCCGGAGCCGGGCTGGCTGGAGGCGCTCGTCGCCGCGGCCCGCCGGCATCCGGCCGCCGCCGCCTTCGGCTCCCTGCAGTTGATGGACGGCGCCGACGGGCTCGTCGACGGCATCGGGGACGTCTACCACGTCACCGGGTTGTCCTGGCGGGATGGTCACGGCCTGCCGCCGACGGCCGCGGCCCGCGAGGACCGCGAGATCTTCTCGGCCTGCGCGGCTGCCGCCCTCTATCGGCGCGACGCCTTCCTGGCGGCAGGCGGCTTCGACGAGGATTTCTTCTGCTACTTCGAGGACGTCGACCTGGGCTTCCGCCTGCGGCTGGCCGGGCTCACGGCCCGCCACGTGCCGGCGGCCGTCGTGCGGCATGCGGGGGGGCGGTCTGCCCGCGCCGCCGCGCCCGCCTTCGCCCTGCTGCACGGGCACCGCAACCTGGTCTGGTGCTTCTTCAAAAACATGCCGGCGCCCCTCCTGGCCGGCCTGTTGATCCCGCACCTGCTGCTGACTATCCTCGAAATTGCTTTTTTCTCGACCCGCGGGCAGGGCCGCCCCATAGTGCAGGCAAAGGGGCAGGCGATGGCGGGACTTCCGCGCATGTGTCGAAAACGACGGGCGGTGCAGGCTGCGCGGCGGGCGTCCTCGCTCGAGATCTGGCGGGCGCTCGACAAGCGGTGCCACCGCGCCCCGCCACCGGGAGACGGCGCATGATCGCCACCCGAGCCGAGGCCATGCGCGGCGGGACGACGACCAGTCCTCCCTGCCCGGTCAGCGTTGTGATCGTGAACTTCAACGCCGGCGAACTGCTCGCCGACTGCCTCCATTCGGTGCTGCCGCAGGCGCGGGATGTGGTGCTGGTCGACAACGCCTCCGAGCCGGACGGTTTCGAAGCGGTCGTCGCCGCGTTCGCGAGCCATCCGCGGCTGCGCGTGATCCGCTCTCCCGTGAACGTCGGCTTCGCCGCCGGCTCGAACCTGGGCATCGCGGCGGCCACGGAGCCGCGGGTGCTCTTGCTGAATCCCGACTGCGTGGTCGCGCCGGGCGCCGTCGGGCAGCTCTGCGACACGCTCGACAGCGACCCACGGGCCGCGCTCGCCGGCGGACTGCTCACCGACGCCTCCGGCCGCGAGCAGGGAGGCGGCCGGCGGGCCGTGCCCACGCCGTGGCGTTCGTTCGTCCGCGCCTTCGGACTCTCGCGGTTCTCCCACCGCTGGCCGAAGCTGTTCGACGATTTCCATCTCCACCGGCAGCCGCTGCCGTCCGCGCCGATCGCGGTCGAGGCGATCTCGGGCGCCTGCGCGCTGGTCTCCCGCGACGCGCTGCGAGACATCGGGCCACTGGACGACAGCTTCTTCCTCCACTGCGAGGACCTCGACTACTGCATGCGGGCCCGCAGCCGGGGCTGGACGATCTACTTCGTGCCGCACGCACGGATCGTGCATTTCAAGGGCGTCTGCAGCCGGGACAGGCAGCTGCTCGTCGAATGGCACAAGCACAGGGGGATGGTGCGTTTCTACAACAAGCACTTCCGCCACCAGTACCCCGCCGGGCTGATGGCGGTCGTGGCCTGCGGCGTCTGGCTGCGGTTCACGGCGGTCGCCTCGCGGCTGCTCGTCCGCCGCGTCGTGTCCGCGGCGTTCACGGCCCGCTCCGCGGCGGCCGACCGGTCGGTTCCGCGTTCCCGCCGGGCCCTGCCCCTCGGATTGGCTCCCCGGCCGTCCGCCTCCTGAGCCCTCCACAGCTGCGGCGCCGCGCCATGCCCCACCCCCCCGAGAGTCGGTCGGCCGACGCCCTGCGTCGGCTGCTGTTCTGGGGCTTCTTCGGCTTCGTGCTGCTGGCGCTCAACTGCATCGTCGACGTCTCGGCCTGGGACGTCACCCTGATCCCGCGGCTGCTGGCGCTGCTCGCATTCCTGTTCGGGGCGGTCGCCGTGACGGCTCTCCCAGCGGTGCGTCGGGCCCTCGACGCGACGGTGCTCCGGGAACGGCCGGTGCTGCTCTTCGCGGGCTACCTGCTCGTCACGTGCGGGTCGCTCGCCATGGCCACGAACGTCTCCGCCGGCTTCACCGACGTGTTCCGCACGCTGGCGACCTTCGTCACGCTGTGCCTGGCGTGCCTGGTGCTGCCGATCGTTCCCGACTGGAGGCGGCACGTCGTGGCGATCGTCGTCGCGGCCGGCCTGGTCGCGGCCACGATCGGCATCGTGGAGATCGCCACGCGGCTGGGGCCCGGCATTCATGGCCGCCGGGCGATGGAGCTGGTCACGGGACTGATGTCGAACGTGAACCTCTACGCGGGTCTGCTCGCGCTCATCCTGCCCTGGTGCCTGTGCGGCGCGGTCGTCCTCCGGGCCGCGGGACGGGCGTGGGCGACGCTGGCGGCCGCCGCGGTGCTCGCGCTCGTGGTCCTGCTGCAGTCGCGGGCCGCCTGGCTGGCGGTGCTCGCCGGCGCCGCGGCCGGCGGCGGCCTGCTCCTCGCCGCCGGCGGCTCCTTCGGGCTTTCGCCGCGGGCCCGGCGGCTGCTCGCCGCGACGTTCCTGCTCGCGCCGTGCGGACTCGTCGCCGGCGTTGCCGCGGCTCCCGCCGACAACGTGATCGCCGCACGGTTTCGCAGCATCTTCGCAGGCTCGGCCGCTCCGAACGCGCCGCCGCGGGAGGGGGGGCGACTGATGGTCTGGGGCATCACCGCCCGCATGATCGCCGACCATCCCGTCGCCGGAGTCGGTGCCGGCAACTTCCCCGTGCGGTTTCACGAGTACTTCGGCGGCGACGATCTTGATTTCTCGAACGTCGACACCAACTGGCTCGAACCGCACAACGACTTCCTCTGGGTCGCCGCGGAGAAGGGGGTGCCTGGGCTGCTGCTGTTCGCGGGAGTCTTCCTCGCGGCGTTCGGCTGCGGGCGGACGGTCCTCCGGTCGGCCGCCTCGGCCACGGATCGCTGGCTGGCCCTCGCCGCCTGCATGGCGCTCGTCTCCTACGTCGCGCTGTCGTGCTTCGATTTTCCACTCGAGCGCGTCAACCACCAGGTGTTCCTCGCGCTACCGCTGGCGGTCCTCGTCGTGCTCAAGCACGGCGTCAGTCCCGCCGCTCCGCCGCCGCCGTCCCCCCTCCTCGCCCGATTCGGCAGGCTCTTCCTCGTTCCCTGCACGCTGGCGTCCCTCGCCCTGGGGATCGCGTATGCGACGGCGGCGCTGCGACAGGAGCGGGAGGTGCTCGCCGCCCGGCGGGCCTGGAAGGAAGGCCGCTGGGAGGACGTCCGCGCCGCCGCGCGGCGGGCGCGCACCCCCTGGAAGACGCTCGACCCGCTCGCCAGCCCGATCTCGTTCCTGGAGGGGATGGCGGAGGTGCGGCTCGGCCGGCTGCCCGAGGCGATCGCCTGCCTGGAGCGGGCGCGGAGGGAGAACCCCAACCGGATGTACGTCACCAACAACCTCGGCATCCTCTACGCCCGGTCCGGACGGCTCGACGAGGCGATCGAGCTGTTCGTCACGGTCGCTCAGCGCTACCCGCACCGGCTCGAGCCCTTCGTCAACCTCGCGGGCTGCCTGATCGACGCTGGTCGGCCGGAGGAGGCCGTGGCACTGCTCGAGGACATCCCGGAGGGCGTCCGCGACGACGCGGTCGTCCGCAACCTCGACATCGCCCGCGAGCGGACGGCGGCGACGACCGCACCGTCGCCGCAGGCGGCCGCCGCCGAACCCTCGGGGAGGTGACGGGCCGGTCCGCCCCGCCCCGCGTCACAGCTGCGTCGGGTTGGCCGCGTCGCCGTAGACAGCCTTCGGGTCGAAGACCTTGGCCTGCTCGGTGAACTCGAGGGTGGTGCTCCGGCGTCGCTCGGCGCCCACCGGCACCCGGCGATAGAAGCAGGAGCGGTAGCCGACGTGGCAGCTGGCGCCGCCGGCGATCTCGACCCGCAGCCAGACGCAATCCTGGTCGTCGTCGATCCGCATCTCGACGACCTTCTGCACCAGCCCGCTGGTCGCGCCCTTGTGCCAGAGCTGCTGACGGCTGCGGCTCCAGTAATGCGCCTCGCCGGTCTCGATCGTCAGCCCGAGCGCCTCGCGGTTCATCACGGCCACCATCAGCACCTCGCCCGAGGCGTGGTCGGTCGTCACGCACGGGATGAGTCCGCTGGCGTCGAACTTCGGGGCCAATTCGCGCCCCTCCTCCACCTGCTCGACGGTGACGCGCTGGCCGAACGGCGATCCGGACGCTGATGCTGACACTGCGGGAACGACTCCTCGAGACGGTCGTGCTGGACGGGCCATCGGCGCACGGACGCGGCCGATGGAAAAAGTGTACCCGGCGTGCCGGGCACCGCGATCGAGGGCCGCGCAGCCGCCGCGTGCGGCTGGGGCCGACGCGGGCCGCCCCCGCCGGGGACTCCCCGCCCGGCACCCCGTTGACCCGTCGGTCGCCCAGCGCGTACCCTCCGATTCTGCGGCCTCCCAGCGCAGTCCCCTTTCCGGAGCCAGGTCCCATGCCAGCAGCCAGCGTCCCGTCAGCGGCCTCGTTTCGCCGCTCCCTTCCCGCACTTGCGCTGCTCGTCGTCGCGGCCACGACGTCGCCGGCCGCCCGCGGCGACGACTGGCCCACGTTCCGCGGCGCCTCCCGGACCGGCGTCGCACCGGACACCGACCTGCTCGAGTCGTGGCCGGCCGACGGTCCGCGGCTGCTCTGGGAGACCGCCGGCGCCGGCCGCGGCTACGCGAGCGTCGCGATCGCGGGCGACCGGATCTACACGCTCGGCGACGCGCTCTCCACGGCGGCC